>Ga0208299_1000142_pt1 | contig 68145 bp, 65 predicted proteins | sample 15_taG_FD_184089 | JGI IMG/M metagenome (GOLD analysis project Ga0208299, IMG submission 184089) | Marine viral communities from the Subarctic Pacific Ocean - 15_ETSP_OMZ_AT15312 metaG (SPAdes) (version 2) | ecosystem: Environmental > Aquatic > Marine > Oceanic | place: Pacific Ocean | collected... | reverse complement strand
AAAAGAAGAACCCCATGATCCTGATTCTGCATAGTGACTATCTTGTGGCTGATTAATCATTATTGATGATTCATATTTAACATTTGCTGCTCCATATTTATCTCCAACAACCCTCATCAGTCGATTTAGGGGGTTTCGCACAATAGAGTTGCGATAGTTCATTGCATTATACACAGAATAGGTTTCTGAAGTTGGATCTAAATATCCTCGCGAAAGAGTCTCGGGGCCTCCGGGAGAGGAAAATCGCTCCGCAAAAACAGTTCTATTCTTGCTTCCATCTTTTAGGGTATCTCTAGAGGGTAAAGTACGATCCATTATCTTGCTAACGTATTTAGAGCCGCCAGAACCTCCGGAAAAATCAACTTCCTGGTAGATACTACCATCGCCTTGAGCTAGTGTTATATCAGAACCAGCAGGGCTTCCGCGATCTGCAACTAATGTAATTAAATTATCATCAGTACCATCAATGGCGGTAACGCCATGAATACCAGTATGAATATCTCCTGCGTTAGAGCCATATTTAACCAATGATGAGCCGCCCGATCCGTTAATGGCTAACATAATATTTGTTTTATCTACCGCGGCGGATGCACCTTTTGTTACATATATTTGGGCGGACGTGGCGGTCTCGGCTGATGCGTCTGTCGATCTTATTAGACTGATATCAACGCCGGCACCCCAAGCAACTACCGGGACGTCGATTCTAAAAAGAACCCCGGTACCGACAACGGGAGTAGAAGTATCCAAAACATCAACAGCCCGTGCATATGAAGGCCAAAACGATCCAAGAAAATCAAAATTTTCTTCCCTATACCAAAGATTATTAACATCTCGGCCCACCATACTGACAACCTGATAATTTTGTTTATAATTACCCATTGTTGTAAAGCCAGTACCATTCGTACCACCTTGAAAAGATCCCGGGCCGGCGCCGGCAATACCGTTTGCTGTAATATGAGCCGGCAGGATTATTGAAGCGTTTCCGCGAAGACCAATCATATTTTGGGTCAATGTAATCGTCGTCTCATCGGTATATGTAGCGGGACTCAAAGCAAATGGCATACCGGATAAGATAATCGTTGCGTTGAAACCTTCCCAAAGAGCCCGGGCCGCTTTTGCTGCTGTATCTATTGTGGCGCCAGTTCCGATGAAGCCGGCGGAGCCAAAAGCATAACTTTGGCTACTTTTAGTTGTTAATATCCATTGTTTTCCGCTAGCATCAGTTAAGATCAATTCTGTGCCATTTTGAGCGTTTAATGAAGTTGATGCTGAAAATACTGCTGCAGCATAAGTGCCATTAATACCAGCCACACTTTTAATATTCTTAATATTTACAGGGCGTTTTGCAAGCCCTTCTCTTGTCCAATAACCCGGGGGTCGAGCTTCCGATAAAGAAGGGGTAGGGCTATAAAACTTTATTTTGTATGCTTCCACACTGGCAGAAAAGAATTCTGGTCTAGTATAAGAAGTGTCCTGTGCACCAATATTTAAATTGGCATGCCTATACTGATATCCGCCAACATATTTTTCTGTGAATGGCCCCTGCATAGGAACTTCATAATCAGGACCATATATATCATGGTGAAAATCAGTTATATCTAGATTTTCAGGCAGACTCGTACCTACGCCTCCGGCAAAACTAGTTTCGGTAATCCCACCATTTATAGTTAATTCGCTAACACTTCCATTTGTTATAGCAGGAATTGTTGTATTTCCACTAACGCCGCGCGCAACTTGAGTCACTATAATTGTATCGCTCGCATGGCTGGCTGTACTTAAAGCACAAGTTAGCTTGGCGGTACTATGACCATTAGAATTTTCAATGGCATCTTTAACTTCTGTAGCAATTGCCCCTTGGCTGGTCAAGTCCTTGACCTGGATGCGAATGGTGGCTGAACCTGCCGAAAGCTGATCGCCAGTGTCCAGGGCGCCGCCGACGGCAAATTGGTAAGTTCTTGTTGTGCCATCAGCAGAAACTAGTGTAAAGGCTGTTTGATCACCAGATTCATAATCAGCAGGGGTTGCAGAAATAACTTTTATTCTTGCAGATGCGGGAAAGCCACTCTTATAGCCACCGATAGAAGAACCACTAAAAGCACTAAAATGCCCCAATAGATCCAACTTACCACTTTCAGATTCTATTTTGATATTGTTAGCATATTTTTCTAATAAAGCCGGTAATTTTCTCTTTGTTGGGGTTGGATCGCCACACTCACAATATGAGGCGCTAGATGGTATATCTAACGAAAACTGTACGTAATCGTTGGGCCTATCAACAGCTCTGGCTATTGGTGTGAAAACATCGCGATGGGCTAAATTATCATCAAAATTGGGGCCGCCATGGATTATCTTTTTTCTTTCAACATCAAATCTATATGGTTTGGTGAATTTTCTAAGTGCATATGTAGATCCATAATAAGTTTGTTTATCGACAGTGGAAAAAAGAGGTGCTGATGCAGTTGTGTTTGTAGTTAAAACTTCTAAAATTTTATTTTTGTTTTCATTAACATAGTGATTTTTTGATGCAAGCAACTCATTTCGAGGTGCTCTCTCTTTCCACCATAAACATTTCTCTAATTCGCTAAGATCGCTTCCTCCTCTCAAGTGTTGTTTATTAAACAAAGCTGCCGGGACATACTGGCCGCCGGCGCTACCAATTTTAACAAGCGTTGAGTTAGCACCAATTTCTCCCCACCCGCCGCCGACTGGTGTGGGGCTCGTGCCCGGGCCGTGTGGTCTCATTCGTGTGGAATTAGATACATATATACTGTTTCCAACAATACCAAGTTTATCTGATGTTAAAGTTATTCTCGTACCAGATACCGTAGCCGTAACACCAAGTATTCCAGCAGTTCCGCCATCGACTGTGGTTGACATACCAGAGCTATATGCCATATAGTCACTATCCCAATCTGCATCATCAGTTCCATTAATTACTGCTTTAATTCTAGTAGCGGTTGTTGCCTCGGATGCATCGCGGATCACATATATTGTTTTTTGTCCGGCGAGGTTCCACTCTGAGCTGTCTTCGTTCAGGAATAAAAATATTTCTTCATCACTTCCGCCGGCTATACCAGGCGCCTTGAAGTACATAGTTTGGTATGTTCTGATTTCCGATGGATTACCGGACCCTCCGAGAAAGGATACACCCACGGACTCGCCCTCTTGATTTAGTATCACAGGAACACAGTTGGCACCCGGAATATCGCCTGGGTTGCCCGGGCAAGGATAAGTCATATCCTGCAGAGCGCCGTCGGCGTCGTAATAGACCCAGCCTAATGCCACAAACCAATTAAAGAAACTGTGAAATATAGTATGCTGCCCGGCGACGCCGATGAGGTCGGCGCCCGGGAGGTCGGCGGCGAGAGCGGCGATGGCGTCGACGATGTCGTCGGGCACAAACGGCCAATCCGGATTCATGACGTCGAGAAGTATGTTGCCTTCGGTGCCGGCAGCAGTTTGCTTTATAACAAGAGTCTCTGAAGTTCCACCAATCGATGCCGTAACATTCAAATCGCCGGCGGCTTCTTTCGCATTAATCGCGTATCCCAAAGACGCAGCCAGATGTGCGTTGGTCATTGAGCCGGCTACGGCGCCGCCGCCAGAAAATGCACGATTAGTGACTGCTATATCACTATCAGAATGAATTCCGTCGCCGGTGCCATCGCCGCCGTCATCAAATTCAAATATAACAGATTTTCCTACAGTATCTCTAAGGATAATAACGGCACCATCCAAATTAGGTGCTGGTGCGCCGTCGAGGTCATGAGGATCTTGAAAAACAAGAGTAAGAGAGGCAGAAGTAGGAGTGGTTAAACCAACTGTGTTTATAACATTTTTTGCTGTCGCGGCGGTACCATCGTTCCAATATTCGACCGGAGGGGATCCACAATTAAAATCATATAACTTTTCATTAATTCCAAACAAAGAGCCTTCTATATCAGAAAACTTATTCTCTAGTGTGGGAAATTTATTCCAAACTTTGTTTCTTTCCAATATGTGACTTTCGATTGTATCCCCATATCCACTTATTTGCAGAGTAGTGGCCGGAATAAATTGTCCTAACATCTTATTGATAGAAGAATCAAACCACTTATAAAATGAAAGGTATTTCTCTATATCTGGAGTATTTTCGACTTTTTCGAAAAACATTTGTCTAAGTTTTTCTAAATCTTTGTACTCTTGACGATAGCGACTTACAGGATGGCCAATAAAATTATTAAATTCTTTTATAGTACCAAATGCATTTAAAATTTCTTCTGATACTGTTTGATACATACTTTTTTCGATCGCCAACAAATATGTAATTGGTATATTCTTACTCGATGGAAAATTCTCATCATCTTCGTTAAGAATTTGAACCATATCAATGCTATTTAGGACTTCTGGCAACCGCTGTTTTGCAACAGGGATATAATCAATATCATATATTTTTTCAGAGTTTGCGGGAAAGTTTCTTCCATAGCCGGCATAATGACGATAAAAAATACTACCAGTACCACCATAGAGCGAATATTTGCTCAATGATCCCGAGGAAACATCATCAAAAGAAAACTCGCCGCTTGAATCAGAGCCAGATAATTTTGAAAATTCCCAATTCAATAAAAGTGTATCGAATGAAGATAAATAAGAATCTTGGTATGCTTTGTTTTTAGATGCAATATTTTCTAAAACATTAATTGTGCCATAATTTTCCATACTATAAGCATGATATTTCAGCTCATCATCAGACAGGCGCTTGGCGTACGCCCTTAAAGAAGAAACCCTAACATCAGATTGATTAAGTGTACTCCCAGTGAAATTTTGTAGCTCGGCGCCGGCATATAAGCGAATCGAACTGGTTAAAAAATTATTTCCGTTTGTTAGTGATATTGTACCTGTTAAATTAAAACTATTTTCTAGTATATTAGAATTTATATTATAGCCTCTAAATGTATATTTAAATACATTATTTGCTGAATCGTCGACTTTTGTTGCGCCTTCTACAAAATCATATACTTCGTGTTTTGTCGGATGCATCGCAAAAGATAAATTCCACTTTTCATTATTATAAACTCTAAAAAGACTACTTGTCAGCTCGGATATTACGCCGCCCAGAGAACTAGTTAACACAAATCTTGCTTTTTCAGAATTTACTACATTTCTTACGGTATAGATTTGAAAATTAGCAATATCCGGATTATTCCAGGTTGCATCAGTTGCAACAGAACCATCCTTGTGAGTGTGGCCACCAAAAACTGATGATGTAAGCTGCCTAAAGTTTCTATATGGGGGAGTGGAAATATCAATTAATTTTGGAAAATATACGTTTGCTTCATACGTTCTTTCTCCCGCTACGTATCCTGTTTCCGCGTTGATGGTTGCGCCCGAAATATAAGAAAGAGAACTTACATCTGCAGATGACGTCCACTGATATATGGTGGCCTCATAATTGGCTTGGCGATTAAAATCAATTGATTTTTTCTTTACATACGTGTCTCTGAAGGTATCTTTAAGTTCATAAGTAATGTCATTTACATATAAATTAATTTTAAATAAATCTTCATCTAAGCCCATCGAGTGTAGAAGTTTTTCTAAAGATCGTTGGTTGCCCTTTGATTTATAAATTGTGGTTAAATTATTATAAATATTATCATATATAAAGTTCTTTATATTGTGAAGCTTTTCAGAGTATGTAGTCTTTTCATCTTTATCCAAAAATCTTTCAATTATCGTAGCATGATCAAATAAATCATAAACACTGAATCCTAAAGATTCTAATTTTTTGTTTGTAAACGGTATTGGTTTTGTGCTGCCGCTGGAATATTCCATATTTCTTAAATTTGGCAGCGCTTTCATATAAGCAACCAAAGAATCCATATATGATGCCATGGTTTGGGTTATATTTCTTAAATTTTTGTTACCATCATCTTCAGATACAACCCACTCGGGAAAATGATTATACATAGAGCTAACATTTACTTTATCCCACAAGCTTCCAGAAGCCATCATCTCGGCTTTAATGGCTTTGAAATCCGGATGTGAAGAATAAATAATTGGATCTGTTTTTTCAAGATAGCCAGAATCAACAATCGCGGAGCCCGTATTTCTTTGAACATAGGAAGAGGTGTTATACCCAACAAATAAACCATTAGTTATTCGACCAGAATAATCTAATATAGATGCATCTAAAGAAATATTTTCTGAAATCCCTTCGTTGAATTTGTAATATACGCCCAAACCAACATTGTTAATATCTGTATTAGTGCCCCCTCCAACTTGAGAAAAGAAATTTCTACCAATTTGTTTAGCTGTTCTGGCTACTTTCCAAAATCTGAATTCATCAATGGAACCAGAAATTTTATTCCAGCCTAGGCCATTTGTAGATGTAAGGGTGCCGGGATCTGTGTCGCTTGTGGCGAAAGGATGAGCAACAGAAGCACCAATTGTTGCAATCATTCCTGAACTAGTTGGAGATCCATCTAGGGTGATTGGGCCCACTGCGCCGCCGGCGATGGTTCGGTCCTGGACGAAATGGCCATCTTTATACGCGATTAAGTTTAAATTATTGAGGTAATTTTGTACAGTAAAAGCGTAGTGATGCCACTCGTTATCCAAAATCGACGAAGAGAGGAACAAATTAAATGTGCCGATGCCCTTGTCAAGGGAAGAAGTCAGATCACAACCATTTATCTGTCCAACGGCGGGATTCGTGGTACCGCTAACACAATTGATCATAAAACCACCTGGATTCGCTGAATCCTTATAGTTTTTGAAGAAAATAGTCATTCTCCCATATGATCTACTCGATCCTGTTATTCCATTCCATACGTCAAAAATAACAGGAATATCTGTTGTTTCAGAACCAGTAGGCCAATTATCTTCTGGACCTTTATACCAAAATTCTACAGTAACGCCCCTATCAAAATCTAAATCTAGATTCGTACTTCTTAATTTATCATCTTCATAAATGTTCGCTTTGGAAAGAATTGACTTGTAGTTATAGTCTGGATCTGTATTTGGGCCACCTTTTATTAAAATATATTCTTTAGAAGTAGGTTCAGCAATAGTTATGCCGCCATAAGACGTTGGCCTCATTGAGTTGGAGCGCGCTGACCATCCACTATTTCCGGCCGCACCGCTCGAAAAACTTACATAACCAGTTGATCTTGGATATTTTTTATCAAAAATAAAAATATCTAAATTATTAGCACTATTGTGCCATTTTTGTCTTTCTGAGAAAGAACCATCATATGGATAAGATTGCCGGATATAGTCAAAAGATTTTTCATAATATTCTTCCGCTAGACCGTAATGGGCAAACTCTTTCGGAAAACCATAATCAATAGCCGGAACAAAACGACTTATATCTATATTTTTTTCCGCCACAAAATCAAGAGATTCCAATTCTTCCTTGATAGAGATAGCGTCAGTAGAAGAGACTATTCTTAAATCTTTTTCTTGATCAAATAATTTTTTAATGCTCATATTTTTTCCACTTCGATTTTATTCTACTCTAAATTTAAATATTTGTTTTTGTTCTTTATAAGTATCATTAATTTTATATATAAATTTTAAACCATACATTCGATCGGATTCCAAAAGAGATATATCTAAATCAAAGTAATTTCCGGATACGTCATGAGACATTCTAGTATAAGAGTCGCTTCCTGTACCATATGCTATAATTTCTTCATTATCGTATACTCTAAAAAGTTTATAAAAAGCATTTTCAATTATAAGATTCTCTATATCACCTGAAGCAACTGTATAATTATTTGGTAGCCAATCTTTTAATCTTACGAATAACTTAAATCTAGCGGCTTTTTCATCTGTAGAATACGCTGATTTTAAATTAGTAATTTTTGTTATACAGTTTGTGTATGGATTATAATCAGATGAACCATATATTTTAGGAATTATAACAGAACCAGTATGTGCTTGTGTGCCGGCAACCTCCCAAACATCCCATAAATATCCCGTATCTGATGAAGATGTAATGGCAAAAGATGCACTATAAATTCCTTTTTCTATCCTGTTCGCCTGTACACTGGAAACGAGCGCATCAGTTGAAGTATGCTTCATTTGCAGCGTAATACTATTATCTGGAACTGCACTAGTGCCACCATACAACTTCAAGGTTGGAACTGTACTAGAGTTACCTCCAATATCTTGAAGTTGGCCTCGGACAAAATTATACATATACAAACTATTAACGTTATCTGAAGCCGGAGCTAAAGAATTGCTTAAATAAAAGTTTCCTCTATCATCTTTAATAGAAGAATCCCACCTTGCCTCTATAGTCGGCTTTTTAAAGAAAAACTCTGTTCCTCTACCAAAAAACTTCTTTGTAAAATACGATTTTGTAGCACCTTCAATATTATGTAAAACGGATCCTGAATTTAGTCCACTTGAAGAGGAAAAATAAGCTTCGTGACTGGCGGTTAAAAATATACCAAATCCATAATTTTCTTTAGTTCCTGTTATCCATTCTTCAATTGTACTAGTAACGTCAACTTCAATATCTTGATCTGCGGTGGTTAAGGATGTTGTATACAGCGGCATGGTTGTGTCAGGAACATAAAGACTAGTATGATAATCGCCACCTGGAGATGTCCAAGTACCACTACCTCCAAAAAATGAAGTTTCAACAATTCCTCCGTTTATCGTCAAATCACCAGTGTTTCCATTTGCTACGGCAGGAATTGTAGTATTTCCGTCGGTACCGATTGTAACTTGAGTTATCGTAATCGTATCATTCGTCTGACTAACTGTACTTAAAGCACAAATTAGTTTAGCAGTGCCATGGCCATTGGAATTTTCAATGGCATCTTTAATCTTGGCAGCGATTTCTCCTTGAGTAGAATCTCCACTAACTTGTACACGAATTGTTGTACCAGAAACAACAGCGCCGTTGGCCAAAGCTCCGCCATTGGCAAATTGGTAAGTTCTTGTTGTGCCATCAGCAGAAACTAGTGTAAAGGCTGTCACCCCACCGGATTCATAATCAGCAGGATCTGCAGAAATAACTTTTATTGTTGCAGTTGCTGCAGTCCAGCTAGAAATATTTTTGGCATCTATCCAATTAGAAGAATCTTTATCTATATATTCATCCATATCGAGGCCGCGGCCTTCTCTCCAAGATGATGATACTGCTAAAATATTAAATATTGCTTGTTCGGGTACTGTTTGGCCGTGCTTCGCATTAAAGAGCCTTAAGAAAAACTTAACACTCCCAGAATCTGGTATTGTACCAGCTAATCTATCTGCCTTAATTTCGCCGGCCGCGGTTCCGGAAACGGGAAATTGTATCAATGCTCTCGATAGCTCGGTAGAATAAAGCGTTGCATTGTGTGAAGCAGATGTAAAAGTTTGTCCATAAACAGAAAATACTTCTAAAACATCTGCTTCGCCCATATTTGAGCCGGTACCTCTGGTGGCTAAATCTTGTTTATAAGCATTTGTTATTGTATTGTCCTTGTTGGAAAAATATCTTTTAATTGCCATTATTTAACTGTTCCTGCAATATCAATTGCACCGTACCTTACTTCCAAAATAGAATCCTCCGGAACGTATAAAATTCTTCCATCATCAGAAGTCGAAGCTTCAATACTAAAGTAAGTGGTTGCATAGCCACTTCCTTGTTTTGATTTAATTTTTAAACTCATTACGTCTAATACTCCAGGAACGTCTTTTAGGATTTTTTGTAATTTTGTTATATAAAGCGGCTCGCCAATATCAAACAAGTCCTCAAAATATTTAGCCAGTCCGGATCTGGTTTTTTCTAAAACTTGAAATTTATCAAACCCATACTCTGATTTTACCACATAATCAATTCCAATATTTAATATTTTAGCATCTAATATATCAAGCGTGTCATTAATCATTTTATAATCATTAACCCAAAATTTTAAATTTTCTTTTACTGCTCGATTCGTCTGTGTAAGAAGTCCCCTATCATTTGTAGAAACAACAAACAAATTTATATTTCTTTTTAAAGATCTCGTATCCTGCAGGGCTCTACATCTTGAAACTTTTCCATATTTCGGAGGTAAGCGATAAACAACACTTTCATAATCCTGTGCAGTGACTGCCCTATTCTGACTTGCATATGCATCAATTGCATATCGTTTTATTTCTCCGGCCGTCATTCTGGCTACTTGTCCTAAAATTGGCTCTTCGTTATTGCACTCTAAAGAATTAACTACTGCTCCAATTTTATTTTGCACCAAGCCAGTTTCTGGAAAGTCTACAATTGGATTTGTTATTATTGTGACAGTACCGGTGGCAGAATTAACATTAGTAGCAGTATTGACTCTATAAACTATTCTTAATGTTGTACTTGCGGGGGCAACACCCAGTTTATCCATTTCATTTAAATTTGATGGATCAAAATTAGTAGAAGTTGAATAATTTTTTCCATGGAATTTTAATGTAATTTCTGATGCTCGTGTCAAAGTTTCTTCCCTTATGGATGATTCAGAACCATATCCAAATTGTAAATATAACACGCCGTCGGCCTCTTCAACAATAAATCTTCTAGGAACTACTTGAGGGCGTAATCTAACCGTTGGTTCAGTTGTATCCGAAGTAGGATTCAAAATTTCTCTATATATCACGTCTTGTGATAAATAATCAACTTCATAATATTCATGACCTTCAGAATCAAAAACAGATATGATTTCTACTATTCTGTTACTTTCAAGGGGAATTCTTAATAATTTTTGGAAGTTTCCAACAGTTACCTCTTCTACTGATATAATTCCAGAAACAACCTGGCCATATGTTTTAATAGCATATTCTAGGGGGGCGCCAGAATCCGAATCGGTACGAGCAACAATTATTTCATTATTTTCTCTTGAAAAGTCAATGTCTTCATTAAGAAGATATTTTGCGCCGCCAGTGCTTAAAATTTCGCTACCTTTTTTTAAAATTGGTATATAATCTGGATCTGGCCCATAGCCAGTTGCTGTGGCTGGAACAACTGCATAAAACGATAAAATTCCAGTTGACGATGCTGCCGTTCTAAACTTGTATCCCAGCTGTTTTGATATTTTAACAATATTATTATATTCAATTGCTGTGTCTAAAAAACATTCATTTGCTTGATAATCTAAATAAAATGATAATACATCGCCGACGTAAGAAACCATATCTAACATAAGCGATCCGAAGGAAGCTTCATTAAAATCTTGAAACGTTTCGGGATAATATCTTTTTATATGTTCTACCAAGCCTCGTTTGATAGAATCAAAATCGCGGTCGGTGTACTTAATAGGAACAATTCTTTTTGGCATAATACTAATCCTTTAAAATATTCCTAAATAATTAGTTTTAAATAATATTTTGATTAACTATCATAATAAATTTGGCATTAAATCAAAATTAATTTTTACTATATCGGAAATATTAAGTGATTGAATTATATATTCAATTTGTAAACTATAACTATTAGGATCGCCAGTTGCTGCAGCGTCGCTGGATCCTCTAATATCTACAATTGTAATATATGGTAAATATTTTGAAACCTGTGTTCGTATAGTTGCATTAATTTTTTTCAAATAACTTGGATTATCGTTATCAAATAAAAATGTGGCAGCGCCAACACCAAATTCAGGATCCATTACTCTCTCGCCCGGGACCGTTAAAATTAACATTTTTAAATTTTGTTTACCAACACTGGCATACGTCTTATTGAGAAGTATACCATCTTTTGGATCAAGAGTTAGCGGTAAAACTGGTGAATATCCTGGCATTTTTTGCCCTCCTTTTTAAATTAAGAATCTGTATCTGTTTCTCCCGGGCCACTACCAATTAGGCCCAAGGCTTTTGTTTCTTGCCAGTTTTGTAGTTTTTCTTTGCATAATTCATCAAATACTGCTGGTAGTTCTGGTTCTTTTCTCATCCTCGCCGGATCATAAAGAAGCTGTCGATCTTTATAAAGCTGCAGCACCAAATATGCTGCACCGAAAGGTGTCATCGGTGGCCCAATACCAATTCCACCCATAAACACAGGGAGCATAATGGGCGGCGGAAAACCAACGCCAAATGGCAGCATGTTCGGCAGCATCGCCACACATAATAGCGGGAAATAATCATTTAAATCTAGAAGAAATTCTCTAGCTTCATTTTTTGTGTCTAAGAATCCTTGATCTAATTCCGCTATTTTTTCATCAATTGCGGCTTCAATTTCTTTCATTTTTTGTGGATCTACGCCGGCGGGGTCGTCGCCCACCATTGTCTGTGTAATTATGGTTCGCTGTTGATCAACTATTTCAACGGGAGTTTTTTCTGGTAATGCCTCGACGACCACCTTAATCACGTTCATTAGTGTTTTTACTATTCCTATCACAGGATCAAAAGCTTCTGTAAGGCCTTTCAAGATTAAGAAAGGTGTCTCCAAAAACATTCGAAGAATCATTGTGCCCAAGGGCATACTTCTTGGATTGAAACTATCAGATGGATTAATAGAATCTTGGAACATACCATCTACATCGCCCAGAGATGTAATCAATGGATCTTTATAGGCATAATTTTCCCCCATTCCGTAGAGAGCTGTCAACAGCATAGACTCTAGATGGTCTTTAGTACTTTTATATAATTGCGGGCCCGGGCCAATCTCTTTCATTGCCGCTATAATATTTAAAGAATTCAAAGAAACATAGCGCTGTGGTGTGAATATATAATTCATTAAAGTTACATATTCTTCAGAAGTTTTCATTTCTTGTAATATTTCTTGATCAACGACATCGACTTTCTCCGCCATACTAGTTCCGGTGGAAAAAGCAAGCTTTTGCCACGAATCTGATGCTATATCAGTGGTGCTTATCTCTTTTGATATTTCCATCAGCGGAATCATATAAATATCTTCATATCCACCCAGCAAGCGCGTCGTCGAGTACGGGTCCATCGCGAGGGCCTTGTCGTTGGCCTCGTAGTAGTATGTTGGAAAGTTTTCGTTCTCGTAGTCGTCGTTGTTAACTTGTGAGGTCGTAAAATTAGATTCTTTATAGTGTTGCTTAAATTTTGAAGTCGACATGTGTTCTTGATGTGCCAAAAAGTTTAATCTAGCTTTTAATTCCTTATTTTGTATTAAATCCTCTTTTGAAGGAATATATATTATTCTTAAGCCCACTTTTAATGAATTGTAGCAAGTTAAAGTCTTCAGTGGTGATCTTAATACCGGAGGTAACACCGACAGCTGCGTGGAGGTGGCAGTACCGCCCTCAATGGCACTCAAAGCGCTTTCAGCCCATAAGGCCGCTGTCATCTCCGCGTCGGCCTGCTCTTCGTACAAAGCAATCTGGAAGGCGAGGCCGTGCTCGCTGGTCAAGCTGGTCGAGTCATCGAGTATCTCGCTGGGGTAACTCTTCCAAGGATTAATTTTATCTAATTTATGTTGAATTATTGGATATAAAAAGGCCCGGGCGGCCTCCATATAACGTGTATAACGTTCTTGGGATTGTACTACCATAGAGTTGAATGCTTCCATAATTGACCCGGGTGAGCCAACCTCGACGCCCTCGGCGCCATAGCGATGAGTAAAAAGAGCATGGGCCCATTCCTCAAAAGTTTCCCAATAGGACTTGCTCCATTGAAGATTATAAACTTTCATGACGTCTGAATGGACCCAGTGGGGCTGCGGCGTTGTGGCGGCCAGGCCGCCGTTGCCGCCCCACGCCGATCCGGCGTCGAATGTGCCTTGCATCATAGCATGATGGTAATCATCCCAATTGTGCATATAGGACGATGCCGGCGCGACGACGGTGCGGTAGTACTCTTCTGACGACAAATTCAACTCGGCAGCTGCGTCGCCGTATGCAAAATCAACCTCCCACTTCCACTTACCGCCATCATAATGATTTCCATTAAAAAACCCGGGCGTTTGTGTATGCCAGTCCTTCATCCCCTGAACCCAGGATGGAGGCTTATAATACTGAAGTCCAAAAATACTTGGAAGCCAACTTGCATAATCTATCTTATGGCCGGTGGCGGTGACGCCGGAGCCGTATGCAGCTTCAAGAGAGGAGGCCGGGCTGATACCTAGGCCGGCGAAGCCCTCATTGGGTCGATTGACCGCGGTCGAGGCTGGTCCATAATCATAAAACATTTCACCCGTATATGATCCTTGAATACCGATAGATGGCCATTTAAGGCCGGGGCCGCCATGCGACGTGGCCGTGCCCCACAGTGTCAATCCGGCGCCGCCGAGTTCCGGGTGCACGTTCCCGTCGATCGAGATGGAGAAGCCGCTATCTTCACCGCCCCAGGTGCTGCCTTCGGTATATATATATCCCGAATAGTGCGCGGCGGTGAGGGGGCCCTGTCCGGGGTCATGAAAAATAAACTTATTTTTCACCTGCGCTAAATACGCCCACGCGCGGGCTGCATCGTGGTGAACCTTGCCAGTCCAAATGGCGCCGGCCGCCGACCAACCCCCGGTCGTGTCGCCGCTGTCCATCCACTCTGCAGCGGAAGAGTGGCCGAAGCCGGCTGCGAGATCTATCCACTGCTGGAAGCTATGATCGACGTGCGAACCGCCTGGGGCGTCTACCGGTTCAATCCCGGGATATTGTTTAGTGGAGATGCCCACTTTCAACGAGGCCTCGAAGCCAGCCGAGGCGCCGGGGGGGTATAAATTTTCACCCTGACCGATCTCTTCCCAATCCCCCTTGCAATAAGATTGCCAGAATTTTTTATATTCACCCCAAGTTATATTAAAGCAGTCTGCAATCATAGAAGAATTTGGTACCTGAACTTCTTCTCCATTTATAACTACCGTTCCCTGCTGAGTGCCGAAATATGCACTTGGCGCGGCATCAAGAACAAATCCGCCCCAAGACCTAGGGTCGGGATCTACTTTCCAAGCAGCGGATGTGTTTGATGACTGATCGGCCCAGTGCTGCCAATTGTTTTGAACTTCTGTGATGAAGTCGGTGTCATAACTTACATCACCCACGACTAAGCCATGGGCAGCCATATATACCCCTATTAATCCCCTAATAAAACTCAGATAAGACTCGATATTAACATAACCATCTAGACCCCTGAATGCCTCATGGTGAGTAGGATTCCAAAGCGTTGCGCAGCCGGCCATCAGGGGTGCTATAACAGCGGCCTCGTCGCCCGGGCCGATGTCATGAGTATCCTTAAAGTGGCTAACCATATCATGTATTATACCAGGAAGTTTGAAATCGTTAGTGCCGGGCCTTTTGATAAACCCATTATTCCCCTGTAAGTCGGTCAACGCGACGGGATGACTGTCTTGGCTGATGACGCTCCCATAATAGGGATCTCGCACGGCTGTGGGGATAGTATCGGCAAAGGAGGTCGCTGCAGCTGCCCACGATCCAAGTATATCATCAACAGCAAGGAACCTCTCTAACCTAAAAGATCCGTGTCTATTAATAGTATCTCCTAGCCTTACTGCTTTGTTAAAAACCAACTCGGTCTCGGCTTCGATGGCTTCGACAGAATCTGGAACGATTCCATAAAAATTTGAGGCCTCAGCAACATCACTAAATCCCAAATTTTTCAGCGATCGCGAATAACGTGCTTGGCGCGCCGGGTGCTTGATTTTATAATCTGGAAACTCTTGCATAAATCTAAAATTTCTGCTATTCCGGCCGGTCTGCCAGTACCCGGCCCCGCCGGTGCCGCCGCCGAACTCGTCCAATACATTTCCAATGGCCGCGGGGAGGAAGGTCTCGTTAGTCAATTTTTCAGCAATATATGATGGGATACGAGTGTTAAGTGCTACTATTGGTGTTGGAAACGTTTTCCAACCTGTTGCGACACCGGTATCCGGATTGACTTCGGTAGCATACTCACGGGCATGCGAAGCGACCCAAAACATCTGGCCATCTGCTTGGGAGCCGCCACTTCCGTACCAGAAATTGAATTCATCATTGATACTGAAGTGCGACGCCCAGGCCTCATCGTAATTCTCCCAATTCCAAAAAGTACCATGGTGGCTTAGATCGGACCTTGCAGATTGCATCATATTGTAATATTGATCATATGGAAATACATCCATTATGCCAGGTAAAGAAGTAGCGCTGAAAAACCCATCTTTATCTTGATCTGGAAAAAGACTCATATCAATGGTCGACTTTATAATTTTATCAAATTCTTTCGAAACATTGTCTATCTGTTCCTTCATTATATATTTCAAGCACTCAAAGCCAGAGTGAATTCCCGTTGGCTCTGACGTAATTTTATCCGACGACAGGCCTGAATAAACTTTATCTCCTCGCTTCATTCTCTTCGCAACATAACCCTTTGCTATGTCTTTTGTTATTTTATATAACTTTCTATCTAACATTTCTCTTTTGAAAGCCGTTATTACATATTCAAGTAACGAATCATCACTAAAACAATCTTTCGCGTGAAAAGAAGATAATACAAATATTGAATTTAATACATGTTCAATAGCATAAACTCTTACCAACATTCTGAGTATCGCTTCTTTTAGTGCATCTTGTAGGGGATTTTCAGACGGGTTATCATCATCTGTACATTGTTCTCGTGTTAGCTTTTTATATTCTTCTTTCGCCTCGCTCATGAAGCCTCTTGTGTTTAGCAAGTTGGACGCCTCTACATCGCCGAAGACATTCAAAGGTATACCACATTCATCTTTCGTCTCTTGAACACCTGGTGTTATTTTAAGTTTACTTATCTGATCTATTTCAAATAAAATCGAAGCAGATATTTGTCTTCTAAACTTTTGTATTAAATCTGATTTAATCTGATGATATAGTTGTTTAATGCCTGGGGATTGAAACCCTTCTTCTGCTAAATCTAATTTTTTAGCCATATATAACTGAAAAAGTATTTCTTGTGGTGACTCGGCACCCTCTAGAGCTTCTTCATTTTCTAAAAGCTCTTTTGTCGCATATATTTCAACTTCTTCCTCAACAAATTTTGAATTTTCTAAAATAATCGTTTCTCCAGATTCAAAAATGTTCACTTTGTAAGAATCTGCCAACATATCAATATCAGGCTGAGTATATATCAAATTAATCGCAGTGGTTGCTGTCTCGCCCGGGCCTGTGAGGTTCGGATCTTTCAGCGCCTTCATAAAACTAACTTTTCCAAAATTAGCAGAAGATTGATCTAAATTAGTAAAAACTCGTGCCGGGTCGCGTAGGTGCTCCTTCACGGCATGCGCTATATATTGCTTACCGCTAGCCTTGCCGAGTGAAATTTCCTCCATTTTACCGGACATTCTGTCCTTAAATGTTTCCAAATTCACCGCGTGGTCGTCGTCGTTCTGGCTTCCCGGATTCATCATCTCGGCCAATTCGCTACTAGATTGACCCATATGAGAAAAAAGACCTCCCAGCATACTTAAGATATCATCCCAAGTACCAAAAGCCTGCTTTAAGGCGGGGACGTCTTCATTTTCGCTCGCGGCGAGAATGCGGTCAAGAACATCCTCCTCTGTGGATGCAACTTTCGTCATAGATTCAAGAGAATTTATATCTGTAACCTTATTTGCATCTAACAAAGCAGGAATAAAATAGCCCGTATCTCCATTGAAAATCATTGATACTGAAGTGAATAAACCATCCAACACTTGATCAAGCATATGATTTACGGCTGGAAGGTCTGTTTTTGCTTTTGCCATTTGTAAACACAAATCAGGTATCACGGTCGTCGGTGGATTCATAACTTTTGTTGCTAAATCTTTAGATTCATTAGCTTTTCTTTTGCACATATCTTCTGCTTCTTGTTCTGTCAAGCCAGCCTCAATGGCTTTTTCCACACACTGAAGGGTGATTACATCTGATATGCACACCTTTTGGGTTGGATCCAGAAGTGGTTTTGAATGTTTACCATCATTGATTTCCATACACAAGGTTGGATCTGCATACTGGCCAATTAATGTCAAAAATTCAAATAAATCCTCGTCAACAACAAAATAAAACATTAATTCTGGATATTTTTTTTCTAAGTAATCCTTAACAATCACCTTCATAGATAAGCTAGCCTCTCCATTAAAGACTGAACAGGCATGCATAGGTGTCAAAATACTAGATATATCATCTGCTAGTTTCCAAAAATCTATTGAAAATTCAGATGTTGTTGAGCCACCCGGGGTGACATCTAATGGCAAATTCCAATTATTTACAGCATCTTGCAAGCTGTTCAATTGTTGTTGAATTGCTCCAAGATCTGGGAATCTACCATTTATATCATCTTGAGTTGTCCCGGCAAATATTTCAGATGCAGATATAGCGCCATAATTTCGACCGTCTCCATCTGATTCATTGTCTGCACAAGCATCGTTTATCAATTGTACTAACGATTTAATGAGTTCTTTAACCACATCGTCCAAAACTTTAAAGAATGTTTTTTCAAGATTTTTGTAGGTTGCTCTTTCGGGATCCCAAGGCGCTTGAACCGCCTGTGATATTTCATCGACGACCTGGGGGAGTCTGGGGGTTGTCATGAAGGCCTTCGTATCGGCGCCAAATATTCGTGTCATCATTCCATCCATTATTGCACGAGCGCCGACCGGTATATGCTTCATCACAACTTCTTCTAAAATTTTTGCCATCAATTCTTGACAAGCTGGCAGAGCAACCATATGTTTGTAAAATGATGCAGCGGTAACATCATCTTTTACGCTCACAGTTGACGGCCAGGTTTTTGTTTGCTTAAAGAGTTGCCAAGCTTCCTCCAGGGACTTTGGAAATGGATATATTTCCGTCGTTCCCTCTTCAACTGCCCCGGCTGCGCCGGCTGAAATTGTAATATTACCTCTTTCGTTTGTTATTTGCAGATCCAGACAACTAGTATATGCCGATAGCGCCTCTCTTTCGGTTTTCGTAGCAAATAAATTACCTGGATATTTCCACTGATCTGCATCTCCTCCTATAGCTGCGGGGGTGAGCCCGGGAGCTAGAGGAAGTTTTACTGAATTTGGACCAGTTTTATGCAAGTTTATCAAATTTCTATATTCTACCGGAACGATAGAATCATCATTCGTTTCTGCAGCTTTATCGATTAGTTCAGCCAATCGTATTCCATGGCTATTTGCACCATTGCTTGCTTTGTCGAGTATTGCCCATATGGTAAGCTCTTTGCGAACCAATTTACCTTCTTGCATTGCAGCGAGCAAATTCTTCTGTTCATCACCACACAATCCTTTCGCTGAAACTCTTTCTCTTGCGCGCTCCTCAATAGCCTCTTCTGAACTAGGATCTTTTCCTGAATAGTGAGTTCCACCTTCGCCCGTGACTGGCTCATCTGCAACCGCCTTCATACAATCTGAATATTTAATTTTTAATTCATTTTGTTTTTGTATAATTGGGCCTATATCTCCCCCCTGGTCAGACATCTCTATTATTGCCAGACGGCGGCCTTCTCTCAAAAGATCTGAATATAGTTTATCGCATTTCCCGGGCTTTCCTAACTTACAATAAAATCCCGCGGGCGGGCGGGGGCCCAAAAATCTTATGCGGTTGGCAATATCTGGATTTGCCAATTCATTAACATCAAATGCGCCGATTTGACTTTCTGTTTCTTGAACAAATCGTTTAGCCAGCTTATACTGACCGTTTGTTACCACATTTTCAGAGCCGACATTTGGAGGCCAAAGGGACAACTCGTCGCCGCCGTCAGGATCGATGCCGGGCGTCACTAGTGCCTCATACATAAAATCAAGCCAGAATTTAGTAGCACCTTCTGTTCTCCAGCCAAATATACCATCGATAGGAAATTTTGTTTTTTGACCAGAATGGGTGCCTCCCGAAGTCATATCACCAGATGGAGTGAAATCTTTATAAAAATATAACGTCCCATCTTCATCCTTAATGCCGGTATTTTTTATAGGTATTACATAACTTTCTGATTGTGCATGCAAAAGCGCAAAACCAGTTGATGTTAAGAATTTTTGCCAAGTTCTTACTTCATCTTTAAGGCCGGCTTTTTTGTCTTTGCTGCCTTTTTTAAGAAGAATAGCCCAAGGATCTTTGGGGTCTGGAGGTGCTGTATCCGATTCAAGGGGATCTGTGCCGCCTTGCGCTTGATCAAAATCATATTGTGTTACAGCTTGGCCGTTTGCCGGGTGCTCGGGCGGCTCGTCTATATCTGCATACAATATATCATTCAAGTACTTCGCTGTTGCTTTTTCTGTTTTATTGTAGAAAAGACCATCAACCTCACCAGAGCCGATGCCGCCGGCCAAAGTATAAGCGTTCCCCGGTGCATCGATTAAAATCTGTTGCCATATCTTAACTTTTTCTTTATCATTTTTAAATTTATAATCTATTCCCCATGCTTTCGCATCCTCTTCCTTCGGAAAATATACTTTAATTTTAGACTTTCGCATAGCAATAATCTGTTTATTAGTATCTGGTGTGCCGGCTTCATCGGCGGCTTCCTCCTCGGGTGCCGCGGCCGGTGGGGCGACTGCAGCCAGAGCGCCTTGCAGTTCGCCAGCGTCACCAAGATCGAACGTGGTCTCGGGCAAATAAGTATCGGGGGTGGAATATACCAATACAAAATTTTTCCTCAAAATAGGATATATACAATCAAGAGCATCATCCATTTCTTCAAGAATGGGCACAAGGACTTCGGAGACGTCTTCATAGGCTTTAAACGCTTCGCCAAGACCTATTTCCCAGAAAAAAGCTTCCCAGTCGGGAATAGACTTCATTATACAATTCATCGCAGCGTCAACCAGCGCCTGGATGCCGATTTTATTCATTATATAATTATATGCATCTTCTATGTCTTTTATTTGTCTTGCAGACCACTCAACATTTTCTATAAAACCATCAGTCGAAAAAAATGTTGATGTTTTTGCCTCAGTAGAAGCTTTTTTCTTTTCCGCAAGAAGATCTGGTTTTTTTTCTTTAGACGCAGCTGGTTGGGGAGGCTTGTCATTCTCCCTGTTTTGGTCTGCTTTTGCATCAGAAGGCATAATCACTGGATTTTTATAAACACGAGCCATAACCCACTGTGTCCACGTTTTTTGACTCGATTCGGCGGCAAATTCTGTTATTAGGCCCGGGTCATGTCTTATAATTTTTCCTGACGGATCTCTCACTGGAGCGTCGAGCGAATAATGAATAAAACTATTTATTCTTCTTAGGTTTAGATAGCTTTTTTCAGCAAAATATTCTATTCCTATGTGTAAGGGCTGCCCATTAAAAAGAATATATAAAATTTGAAAACCTTCATTCCACCCTATTTCTAGAATATCGTCATCCTTGGGATCATTAGGCCGGGATGTCTGTTCCGGAGTTGCGCAGGCTTCTCCTCTATAATCATAATCATTGATGGATAAAAAGTTTATAAAAGATGTTTTCCAGCTTTCAAGATTTTGACTTTCCTTTTTTAAATCTAGCGGGGCGCGCAGAGGTCCGCGTGGAAAAGTTACTACACGCTTCTGCGAATCTGATTTTATAGCCTTATCATAGTGAACAAGTATTTTTTTCAAAGAAACAATATTTTCTTTCAATTGGCCAAATGAAAAAGTACTAGTATATAAAGGAACAAAATCACTAATTTCGACGCCTTCTAAAACCTTGTCAAATTCAAACGTTTCTAATTTTTTAGGATATCTATCAACATAAGCTATGGGCATACTAACCAAAACAAGAAGATTTGATTGTTTTGTTCTGGTATCTAACTGCCAATTTGGCCGCAGGACAATACCAGCTGGGAGTACGGATCCCTGTTCTGCAAGCGCCATCGAAAAATTATCTGGGGTGGATGCATCGGGTGGTACCCAATCGGGTGACAGTGGCAAATCTGCCATGCCGCGGGATGCAAGATGGCGCGCCATATCCAATTCGGTCTCGGACGGCCCTTTAAAATCTTTATTATAATATCTAAGAGTCCTTAAAATACCCTCTACAACTGCTTCTTCCAAAGCAGTATTAAGTACTGCATTTTTTTGTGAATCAGCGCCTGTGGGTTTAGACCAATCTTTTTTTATAACAATTTCATAACGACTGTCACCGGGCTCGGCACTATTTACAATAGGGACTGGAAGAAATGGTTCTCTTTTTTTCCAATCACTTGGCACACTTACATCAATTCCCGATCTTAATTCGCCGCTGGAATTGATTACTATAGCCGGCAGCATCGTACCTTCCCACAAAGGTTTAATAAATGCAGATCTAATAAATCCAATTTTTCCATCATTAGGGCCGGCATGAACTTTTATTTTATAAAATCTAGATTTAGGTACATGATTAAGTACTTTAACCAAAGTTCCATTAGGCAAATTAGTCCAGGGTTTTGATTCTGCACCAGAATATTTTGGCTTTGATCTCAGTTTGGCCATGGTACCCACTGGGATTTGGCCGGAGCCAGTACCGGTAATAGCTTTTACAACGTGATCCGCCAACTGTGCTAAAACATCAGTTTTGGCTACAAAAGCAATTTTTTTATCGTCCTTCTCTACAACCGTTGTAACGTTAGCTAGCGCGCCGCGAATCGCCATTGCAGTTGGAGTCATGGCGGGATCATCGTCCGGTAAAGGAATCCCATCATAAATTTCAGCAGACTGGGGCGCCTCCGTAGTCATCGCCGCTTGAGAAGCAGGAATACCGTCGTCGGCAGGAATTATTATATTCCAGCCCGTTGGGGGTGGCCAAGTACAATCTATTGTCGGGTCCGGACAAAATTGCTCAATCCAACCTGGTGGTGGATCTTCGGGCCAGTTCGCCGCATTATTTAATTCAGCTGACCATTCTGCCAACTTTCCACGAAATGCCTCTGTTTGTACGACATAAGTTATAATTGCACTAAATTTACCGGTGTCCTCATCCCAGATCACCTGCGCGCCTTCGTCACCGATACCGATGTCTTCAAACGTAAAGATATCCGGATATTCAGCCGCTGAAGTTTGCAAGAGAGTTTCAAGTGCTCCATTCATTTTCCAGTGAGGGTTACCCTGAGAGTCGGAGAGAAATAGCCACGGATTAAGTGATTCTCCATCCTGCAAAAAATCCTGAAACTCTTCATTGAGAGTATGCAGCCATACAGATCTTCTTGTGGCATCAATGGTCGCTTGTGCGCCGGCGTCGTTGGCTTCAAGGCCGGAGTACTTTATACCCGAATCGGCAGTTACTGTGACATAAAAATTATCTATTGCATTATAGTCTTTAATTGGCATTTATTCTCTCTATTATATATAATTAATTCGTACTGTTAAATTTACTATTAATATAATCTTTTTCATTATTTGGGCTTAAATATTTAAATTTATATTCGACCAAAGACAACTTAAACATAACCAAGTCTAACTTAGTTTTGCTAAAAAGATTCATCATAGTTTTATTACCAACTGGTAAAATAGTCTGAGATGGGGTTGTCGGTAACCCAAAGAACGGTGAATTATGAAAGTGCGTTGTTAGTGCATTATCTAGTTCCATTTGATGCTGCAAAAAACCACTTATTATGCCTGCAGTATCGCTAATTAAATCAACCATAGCTTCCAAAGCCTCAGATAAATTATCTCCCTTTACTAGTGGCTGCATATCTTCATCATCATTTCCCGCCATCAAATCAATACCGCCTGTGCTAACTATTTCGCTATCAAAAGAAGTTCTTGTTCCCGGGCCCATCGTAACCAAACGAATGCTTTCGCGACCTATGATTCTAATAGTATCTGCCTTGAGACCAATGCCAGATTTAGCTTCAGTTGCAGGACTTCCTGGTCCAGGTAATAAGTCAAAATTCTCATCAATATCTGTTTTTTGACTTATATAGATTCTAGCAGAGTCTGATATAAAATTAGGATTAACCTTATTTTGACCAGGAGGATCTCCAGAATATTCTGGGGGTCCTTTTCGGCCGACAACAAGATCAATAGCAGCACTACTTGTGTGGCCGCGGCCGCCATAACCACTTTTATCCTCTTCTGGATCATCTCTTTCTAAATCATATATTGTTTGTCCGGGGCGGTCGCGGCCTAAAACAATATATGCATTATTGGGGGTTTTTATTATATTTTCCCCCTTTAATTTACGAAATTCTGGATTGGATTCGATTAAAGGACTTCCGCCCAAACCAGACGTAGAAAGAATTCTTTCTTCTTCTGTTAGTCTTTTTAAGGAGGCACTTAGACTTTCATCTAAATTTTCTACATCATAGTTTTTTAATTTTTTCTTGGCCCAGGCCGATTCTTTTGCGCGTGAGGCATTCTGTTGAGCCTCTATCTGTGCCTTGACTTTATCAAATTCTGGGCTAGCCTGAATATCAGCTGGTTCATGTTGAATGCCTGGAGTTCCTGGATCTTGATCCAAACGGGCCGCATCAAGTTCGGATTGTGTCATTCCAAATTTTTTAGCATGCTTGTCGTGTATTTTACCTTCGTGCATAATATTTTCCTATTTTACAATAAATATTTATTAAAATTAAAAAGATTTCCATCCAAACATTTGATTCCGGGCTAATATTGCGATAGCTTATGGAAACTTAAATCCTTTCCTTAGCGTTTTTTCTTGGGAAAAATGGGGTTGTCGGGTGGGCCCCCAGGATTCCAATAGCCCATCAGCGCTGGGCCTCCCCCATTTGGGCCGCCCGGTGAATCAAGTGGATCTTCTTTTGCGCGGTATCCGCTTGTCCTACCCCAGCCAGATCCTCCTTTATTTCCGTTTTCTTCATGGGGCGGCGCGCCGGACATTTTATATCTATATTTGGCCCTTGTTGACCAGCCTCCAACTGGAGTTGCTTGTGTTTTCCCGACATTGCTTATTTGATTTCTGGTGATTCTTGCCCAAATATCATAAAAAACCTTTGGTGTAACAATTTCCCATGGACGCTGAGCTTGTGGATTGGCATAATAATTTCCATGGAAGAGTTCACGAAGCCTCGTGCCTCCAAGTCTTTTATTTCCAGCTGCATTGGACCAAGCGTTGTTCCAGTCTGACCATCCTGGCTTCGGCGGTATAGAGCCGCCGGGTGATGTGAGCGACAGACTTAATGTAATGGTAGCTTTAGGATTGGAGCTGTTGACATCTTTTATTTTTGGAGTCCAGGATGTTTGGCCCCAACCGGTGCCGGCCTTGGCTCTTTTATAAATATTTTTAAATCCGGCCAATCCTTGATTATGACACATATATAAATGCTGTAATGTGGGCGGTATACCCGCTCTCTTAAGCGCATTTATCTTACCAAGCGTAGCACAGGCGACCACCATTGCTTGCTTGTATGGATCATAAGCATAATTATAGTCTCTAATATATGGACCCATTACTTCATTTGTTGCCTGCTGGTATAATTTTCCAGTAGTTTTTTGACTATATTCAGCCCACACATAAGCACCTATTGCAAACAAGCCAGAATATCCACCCCAATTTGTTGAATTAAAAGTACCGTTTGATTCGATTTTACAACTCATGCGCAAATATGTTTTTAGTTCCAAATAATCCATTCCAATCAGAGGAGATACTGCTGTTGCTGCTTTGTTGATCGCATCTTCTATAGACGGTATAAAATATACTACTCCATCTGCAGGAAGCTCAATAGGTCCTCCTCCTACTCCACCTAAGCCGGCATATGCACCAGTTCCGGCTGGTGGACAATACGGCTTTGGCGTTGTCGGTGCGCTGGATGGCGATGTGGTATCTGGTGTGGGCTGCGCTGTACCATATTTTTGCATATATACTGCTGCAGCCATTTCATAACTAACCTGCTTGAGTATATCCACACCCTCTTGGCCCGGGGGAAATGGATTATCATCAACAAACGAGGCGTCTGCTGGCGGACCGGGGCCCAAGGCAACGCCGTAAAGCTGCGGTATGAGATTGAGCGTTTCTGGGCCATATGGATCCCTTTCGGGATCTAAGGTTGTATGAGGTATCGATGAAAAGTTACCCCATACCTGCATTTCCTCGGCGCGGCCTGGCATCCACAATGACTCATCCACAGTCATTGCTGAAATATGCCCATCTTCTAGCAAAAAACCACTAACCCAATCTCTCACTAAAAAACTAACAAATATCGCATTGATGCCTTGTTCTTTATCTGTACCGGTACTTTCTGGCTGGGGTTCGCCCGGGAGGGCATAAGGAACATAGCCTGTATCATACAAAAGAGCCGCCCTTTCTTTTAAAAATTCAGTTGCTATCTCTGAATTTTCGTATGTTGTAATGAATGACTCATATGCGATTTTTGCCATATCTTGTACTTGTTTAGATATCGGGCTTAATAAGTTGGATAATCCTTCCTTAGCTTTAGAAAGTGCAGCAGCCACCTTGTCCTCAGCAACTTTTATTTGAGCGTTTAACTCTTCCATATTTTTTCCGCCGGGGGCGGGGCTAGCCGTTTTTTTCAAATTATTAATAAATTCAATAGAACCTTCTAAAGACATATGGATACCATCGCAGGATTTTCCTGGAGAAGAGATATATCTAGGTACTAAATCTTTTGGATTAACAAAAGTTACACCAGGTAAAGAAGAAACTGAAGCTCTAATTTTTGAATTTACCGCCTGGCGCCAATCGGCATATAGCATACCATTTCTGCGTTTCTTTACTAACCAGTGATTTGCGGCGAGGTGCTCCAAACTCCATCCCGCTCCTGTTTTCCTTGTAACCATCACCGCAGGAGGAGGACCAATCCAAACTATGCTAGCATTTGGAGCCCTATTTCTAATTCTTTTTACTAATTTTGCAGGAGTATCATTATCATATCCTCCATTGGCACTACCAACGGCAACAACAAGATCAACTTCTTTAGAGAGGGCATCTTCTAAATATCCAAATTTTCCAGCACCAATCTCGGCCAAGCTTCCGCGGCCGTCGAGAAGCCAAGAACTCATACTTGCACCAGATTGTCCCATTCGTTTATTATTTTTTTTTGCCCAGCTGGCTGGTTTAATCATTATATATCCCAAGCTTTTTGTTATATACTCTTCTAGGGCTGCACCAAGATTACCCGCGCACTGACTGTCGCCAAATAAAACTGCTTTTGCACCAGAGTTGCGGGCTCTAGTATTTGCAGCGCTTAATCCTGTGTGCAAATTAGTAAGAGCAGCGTCCGCTAGACCATTTCCTGCCAATTTGGTACCGGCGAAAGGAGGACAATTTGGATTAAACAAACCAGAGCCCGGGCCGTGAGCGCCGGGGACAGGCATAAATTGTTGTACTGCAATTGGCGTTACAAATATTGGTTCTAGAAAATTCTTTTTATCAACATAATCTACAACAACGACGTCGCCGGGCTTTACTTTTGAAAACTCTTGCCTATCACTCTGAGCAGTAAATGTTGGATAAGCATCAATTTTATAGTGATCTGGATAAGATTGACCTTGTGGGTCGCCAACTTCTGTTGGTATCGGCAGATGACCATGCAATTCTGGTATTCTTGCCTTAATCGCCACCATTTTCTTTAAGGCGCCTGTTGTTGTGGCATCCCCGTCGGCCCCAAGCCCAACCATATCTTTTAAAAAATTTAAAAATCCTTCTGCGGGCGGGTCTTCTGCATTAATATCTTCAACTCGAAGAATAACGGCTTTATAGGGTCCAGTATTTTTTGTTATATCTGGTGTGAATAATTCGTTAATAGCCTGTCCTATAGAGCCCCACAAGCTAGTTTGATTTGGATCGAAAGATCTTCTTATCGATTCTATCTGAATGTCGTTTAATGATCCCGCGGGATAGTCAAATTTAGGCATTTCACTTCTTTCCTCCAATTAAATCATAAATTTCATTTTTATCAGATTCTGTTAAGTTGGCCGTCGAGGAATTCTTTTTATGCAAAAGAGCGGTTATTTTAACCAATTGTTCATTTGATCTCTGTAAGGTTTCTAAATATTTGGCTGCAACTGGTCCACTTCTTTCATGTCTATCGTTTGATTCTTTAATATGTGCTAGCAAATCATACAATAAATCAGAAGCTATAGCCCTATCGTTTCTGATATTTTCAATACTTTCTTGTATAAAATTTTCTAATTTTTCTATTTTATTTCGTTTTGCCATTGTTTTCTAAATACGCGATATTTTATTCGTATCTTGTTTAAATTATTAACAACTTGTTTTGTGTTCAAGCCGGTAATTTCGCGGACATATAAATATATAGCTTTTTTATTAAAAATTTCTATCTCTTGGGCATTCTCGAAAAGAATATCGATTGCTTGTAAAACTCTTCTCTCGTTTTCTTTTAATTTAAGTTTTTTCCAGGAATCTATTTCTTTTTGTAAGTGTTGCCAAAATTCCTCTTGCTCTCTTCTTCTAATATAATTATTCTCAACAGATAAATATTCCTCTTCTAAATTTAGAGGGAGATCATCATATTGAACTTCTTTTTTTGTTCTTTTGGAGTTCTTCTTTACTTTGGCAATAAACCAATTTTTAGTGATAACACTAAAATATGAAAAAGCTTTTGAGCCGGTATCAGGATTATATTTTTCTAGAATTGTGGTAAGCCAAATTTTGCATTCATCTTTTAAATAATCTATATTTGGAAGATTTGTAAACTTATATGTGTATACTATCTTATCTACCATCTCATTAAAGGCTGGCTGTATATATATAATATATAAATCAGTTCTCACCTTGATATCATCAGTTGATGTATATGCGATGATTGCATTCTCATGATCAATAGTAAAATATCTTTTTTTCTTTTGTTTAGGTGGTGCCAACTTTTTCCTCAATATCTTCTTCTTCCAACAAGGAATATTTTTGTATATAAAAGTCTATTTCGATGCTCATGTCTTTAATATGGTTAATCAGATCTTGTAAAGTTGGCTCTCCATAAAACATCTCCATTTCATAAATCGAATTTAAATGAGTTTGTAAATCGGAAAAAGAGTTTAATAGCCCCACCATATCATTATTATATTGATTTAATTCTCGCAACGATACACCCACATACCAGCCCATTGCAATAATTATTATTGTCGATAAGTATAAAAAAAATGGCAGCACGCCAACGACGGTCGCCAACAAGACACCATTGGCTAACATTGAAATTGCCAGACCATATTGCATTACTTTCATTATTTGTGCTCCGTCGTTTTTAATCTCTTCTTTTCTTCTTTAAGCTCTTCTTTGATGTCTTCAATGCTCGATTTTACGATATCGCCAACTTTGTGTTTTTCTTGAATATTATTACTTTTAATATTAAAATTTGTCGGCAAACGCTCTAATGAGCCCGTTAATTTACATTCTTGACAATCTGTTAACTTGTCTTTTATAGAATGTGTTGCATAAAAAATATTTTCACACTTTTGGCATCTATATACGTACCTTGGCATCTTTTAAAGATCTTCTTCTGGAATTTTTACTATTGGCGGGTTAAGCACAAATAGTTCTCCATCCAAAGTACTAAATTTTAAATTTTTCAAAACCGGTACAATGTCTGTTTGTTCTAATAATGATTTTTGTAAACACATCATAAGGCATGTTAAAGCCTCGTTGGATAGTTTAAAGCCACTTTGCAACGTCATTTTTATCTCCTTTTATTAATCTGTAATCATAATCATACATCATCTTTGCCAAATCTTTAAATTTTACCTCTGGCTCCCAATTTAAAGTCTTCTGAGCCTTTGTAGAATCACCCAAAAGAAATGGTACTTCTTGAGGTCGATAAAATCTAGGATCAATTTCTACATATTTTTCATAAGATCCTAATCCAGCATATTCAAAAACATATTCTAAAAATTCTCTTACTGTATGTGTTTCGCCAGTTGAAATTACGAAATCATCTGCTTTTTTTTGCTGTAACATTAGCCACATTACGCTTACATAATCGCCAGCAAATCCCCAATCTCTCTTTGCCTCTAAATTACCTAAAAATAATTTATCCTGTATTCCTAGCTTAATTCTGGCAGCTGCCATTGTAATTTTTCTTGTTACAAAAGTCTCGCCCCTTCTTGGCGATTCATGATTAAACAAGATTCCAGACGATGCAAATAGATTATATGATTTTCTATAGTTTCTAACCAAATTGTGAGCGAATACTTTTGCACAAGCATATGGCGAAGCAGGCATTAATCTAGACTCCTCATTGAATCCGTTTTCACAATCTGGATTGTCACCAAACATTTCCGAAGAAGATGCTTGATAAAATTTTATTTCCGGATTGGTATTTCTTATGGCTTCCAAAATTCTCAAAGTACCCATAGCAATACCATCTACAGTATGTTCTGGAATATCAAAAGAGACTCTCACATGTGACTGCGCAGCTAAATTATAAAATTCATCTGGCTTATAAGTAAGCAACATTTTGTATATGCTTCCGGTATCATTTAAATCAAAATATTCTAATTTAAAATTCTTATGATCGTATATGTGATCGACTCTATCCGTGTTTATTAAAGACGTTCTTCTTTTTAAGCCAATAACTTTGTATCCTTTCGATAACAAAAGCTCTGAAAGATAAGACCCATCTTGTCCCGTAACACCCGTTACAATTGCTGTTTTATCCATTTTTCTAAATTAATCCTTGGTTTCCAATCTAATATTTTTTTGGCCTTATGGATATCCGCTAAAGTCTCTCTGGATTCTCCAATTCTAGGTGGAATATGTATGTGATCTCCACCAATAATCTTTACCAAATCAAACATATTATAATTTATACTAGTGCCAATGTTAAACACTTCCCCTACACATCTACTATTTTCTAAATTAGCAGCTAAAACGTTTGCTCTGACAGCATCAGAGATGTGCGTAAAATCCCTTCTTTGCTCTCCGTCACCAACTATAGTCATCGGCTCGTTAACGGCGCTCTGGCGCATAAAAATACCTATTACAGGGGCATACTGTCCCTTGAGCGGCTGTCTTTCTCCATAAACGTTAAAATATCTCAATACGACAGTTTCTAAACCATATATTCTGTTATACATGAGACTTAGATCCTCTCCGGCACATTTGGTTACAGAATAGAGATTTAAGCAATCTCTCTGCATGTTTTCTTTAAGTGGAGGCTTATTGGCCAAGCCGTATGCTGAAGACGTCGACGAATAGATAACTCTCTTAACTCCAGCTTCTCGTGAAGCTTGTAATACATTACAAGTTCCTAAAACATTTGTTCTTGTAGCCAAAAGAGGATTTTTTATTGCTATTTGAATTCTAGCTTCAGCTGCCAAATGAAAAACAACATCTATTCCTTCGAACAAAGGCGCGATTCTTTCATAATCACAAATATCATATTTATAGTTCTCTGCTAAATTATTCCAATAAAATTGTTCATTTGAATCAGCAGATTCATTATCTATTACAACTACTTGATTACCTTCTTCCAGCAATTGATCAACTAAGTTGCTGCCAATAAATCCAGCTCCCCCAGTTACTAACGCTTTCATATTTATTCCTTTACGTATAGGGCGTCGCCCCAAGGATGACCTGGCCACATTTCTGTTGCAATTCTTTTAAAGCCATATAAACTAAGATAATCATCAATTTCATTTATTAAAGAACAATCTTTATATACATAATCTGTGTTAACTTCAGTATATATTGCTTTTAGATGTTTTAAATCTTCTCCCAGGCCCTGTAAGGCCATTAGCTCTGCACCTTGAATATCGATATTCATGAAATCATAGTTTCGAATATCTATCTTATTTTCTTCGAAAAGAGTCTTCAGTGTCTTCGTCTTCATCATGATCGTTTCAGCAACAGATACGCCTGGAAATAGACTCTTATGAATTCCCAATTCTAATATCGAAGAAGATTGTCCATTGTTCGTTATTTTGAAATGTATCTCTTCATCGTCTTTGTTCGAAACTGCAGCATGCAAAACAGTGGCATATGGTCCTCTTAAAATAGTTTTTAAATAATTCACCAAAGTAGGATTAGCTTCAACCCAAACTACTTTTTTAATACCAGCAGACACATAATCATTTAATTCTTCTGCTTTGTGTGCGCCTATGTGAATAATATTTTTAAATTCTAAATTGTATTTTTCTTTTATTTCTTTGAGAGAAATTAACATTTATACCTCTACTGAGACTGATTTATATCTTTCTTCATCTTCCACAAAAAGATCTTGGTTGCCTTCAGACAAAAAACCCTTATTTGGATTGGGGAAATATATCTCTTCGGCGTCTGATAGGAAACCAGCCCAAAAAGAAAAGCTGCTTCTAGATAAAATCATTTTTTTCGCAGATGTCAAGTAAGTAAAATCTCGTATCATATCGCCATTGATAATTTTTGGATTAAATTTAGAAAAATTGTTTAAAAACGAATGATCTGGATCATCAGTAACAATATGAATATTTTTGGCATTACTCATTTCTATGCAGTTTAGGTAATATTTTGCCGGTAAAGCCCAATAATCAGGCATATTCATATAATCAGTTAGTCTAATATGAATTACGATGTCTGCTTCTCTTGCCTCTTCAAACATATTTTTTGGCTTAAACCATTGCCGCAATCTTTTCTTATAAGGTTTATACAGATCATAGTATTGAAAAAAGCCATTTAAAAATAAAGACTTATCTTTTAAAAGCTCCTTTTGGTTCAAAATATTCCTACAGTTAGAATCATCAACTGTTAGAACATCAGCATTATTACTTTTTCCAAACACGCTCTGATAAGTTGTGCGAAATCCTGGAATGGGGTTAGAAACTAAATGCATTCCTAGCTCTTCGGCCAGAATTCTTCCAAAGGAATATTGAAACATATTGTTTCCCATTCTTCCCATATAATTTACTTTAATCATTTATCCTCTAAAATAGCATTTCTTACAAAATCTATATTTCTCTGCAAGGAGAGAAAATCTAAATTATTATCTAGAGAGTAGTCTTTATTACAAATTTTCTTGAAATAAGAAGAATCTAGTTCTTTCCAACTATTCAAAAATATCCCCTCTAGATTATGGTATTCGAACATCGAAGATATTACATTCTTTATACCAACTGGTATTGAATTCATTAACATAATTTCGTAATTTCTATGCGCATCTGGGCCATTGCCTTCTAGACTTATGACAAATTTGTATTTGCTGATTGTATCTAAATATTCTTTGAAATCCTGTTTTTCCGTAGCGGCATGCACAAAAGGTAATGTTTTCAAATAGTTATATGTTTCTTTCCTATCTGTGTTTGTTTTGAAATTATGATAAGGTAAAAATATCAAATCCTCTTTTTGTCCGAATTGTAGTCTTTTTTTACACTGTTGTTTCAAAGCATCCTGTTTTCCACAAGGTCTATCCGGCTCTGTAAAACCAATTGGTATTGGAATAATTCTAGAATCTTGAACATCCGGAGGGTTAGCACAAAACCATTTATTTAGTTTAGGGTGATTTAATATCGTCTCATAATCATTTTTCTTTAACTGGTAGTCGGATATACCAGTTATAAGATTAAACTTTTTAGAAATTTTAGATAAATGAAATAGTTGAAAAAGCTTACAATAAATAAAATCTGTTTTGACAAATATTAGTTCATTCTCTTTCACATCAAAAGGATTAAAATTGTTTTTTGTGTGGAGCCGGCTGGTGCCGGCTTCTTTATAATAGTCTTCCGGATGGTCTAGAATGTGATCTGCAGCCAATGGCATCCAGTTGTAGCAAATATATTTTAGCATTATTAAATTCTCGACCTCAAAATATTTTTTGTTTTAATAGTTTTATATCATTTATAACCATTCTTGCGGCCATGGCTTCAAAAGTAACTTTAGGTTTCCAGCCCAAATTTTTTTTTGCCTTTGTACAATCACCAACTACATTATCAATGTCTAGCGGGCGCATATATTTTTTATCTTGCTTAACGTGCTTTTCCCAATCATCAATTCCAACACTTGAAAAGGCAGCGATCACAAAATCCTTGATAGATCTGCTTTTTTCAGTAGCAATCACATAATCATCTGGCTTATCTTGCTGTAGCATCAACCACATTGCTTCAACAAAATCAGGAGCATAGCCCCAATCACGGTGGCCATCGATATTTCCCAAGACAATATAATCCTCCAATTCTAAAAATATTTTAGCCACCCCTTTTGATATTTTTCTAGTAACAAATTTTTCTGGTCTTATCTCTGATTCATGATTGAACAGGATTCCGCTGCAAGCATATATGCCATAAGATTCTCTATAATTTTTTGTTATCCAATGACCAAATAATTTCGATGCCCCGTAAGGACTTCTTGGATAAAACTGTGTTGTTTCATTCTGTGGCGCAGTAGCAGGTTTTCCATACATTTCGCTGGTGGAGGCTTGATAGAACTTTATTGTTTTATTATATTTTTTTATCGCCTCAAGTAATCGCAGGACAGCCACACCATTAATATCATTTGTAAGCTCTGGGAGGCGCCAGCTTTCCTTCACTGAAGAAATTCCACCCAAATTATAAACTTCATCCGGGTTAGATTCTTCTATACATCTAGTTAAAGAATCCTTATCTGTCAAATTTCCCTTTAAGCATATGATACTCTTGTTTAGCCTGCGGGATCCCAAACCACTTTGTGACATTCCATATACTCTATACCCCTTCAATAATAAAAACTCAGAAAGATAGTAGCCATCCTGTCCGTTAATTCCAGTTATAAAGGCAGTTTTCATGCAAGATCTCTCAATACTTCTTTCCATAAATCATAAATTTTTTGTTTTCTTGTTTTGTTAAAATCACTCATTTTACGACTAATATCATCAGTGTCTAGCGCTCTCAGTATATACGAAAGATGTTGAAAGGAGTCGAAATATTGTACATATGGCATCCACTCTTGATCATAGAAATCAGATAATTTTATCCACTCTTTTTCGTCTTCGATGTTTCCATAGTTATTAATATCACCAATTGTTTTATTGTTATCATCATATTCAATAATTTTACCAGAAGAAAGACCATATACCTCCCTCCAGGAAAGTTGATTTAATACGCCTCTGGGTCCGAAAGATTTTCTCAATTTTAACATAAATTCATATGAAGGGAAAAATAAAGGGATATTGGCAGTATATTGTTCAAATATTGACATCAATGAACCATTGTAAGGAATATGTATAATTCCTTTAAATTCTGCTATGTCTTGCCAATCATAACCCGGCTTCAAGACTTTTCGTTTTTCTTCAATCATTACGTCATAATGCATTGTTTGCATTGGAAACAAGGAAGAATAAATAAATATATTTTGTCTTGGATCATATGAAGAATTTGTATATTCACATAAACTGGGGATGTGTTTCCATTCTCGATCAGTGTGAATTTCGCAATATTTCTTATCAAGCTTACTGTTTGCAATTGGTATTATGAGATTACTATCAATACCTTTCTGTAGGTAGTTGTTCAGCCATAGCCACTTTTGTTTATCGTTCCAAAAGGGAGTCTCATATCTTATAGGAGCCACTGTTATTATTGGTTTTTTAAATTTTTCATATAATAAACAAAAACTTGGAGCATAAGTACAAATAAAGCCGTCATAATGACTTAATTCATCTTTATAGCGCTCATAAAAAGCGTCACACATATTTTTATCTAAATTCTGCCAATTTGTATGATCTATGATATCAACTTTATCTCTTTCTCTACCAAACGCCCAGCTATGTCCAGATAAAGTCCAATCATCAACTTGGTGCCCAAGATCATTAAATATTTTCTTTATGTCTGCGATGACAGCTATGTGTAAATCTATATTAAAAAATTTCATTTCTTTTCGTATACCGCCCAACCATTTCTTGAGTTAGAAGAATGCGCGCATACCCACTCATCACTAGATTCTAAATCAACTACAACTTTTTCACATTTTAATTCTTTCGTATCATCCAGTAAAATAATCTTTGCACGATCTTTCAAAATTAAAAATTCTTTATATGTAGAAAACTCACCACCGTCCAATAATAGAACGTCTATATTGCTAGGTATTTTGTCTAAAATATTTTCACATAATCTATAATTTTCTTTATCGTTATCTAGCCATTGATAATATTGTTCATCAGAATATAAGGGCTTGTTGAAATTTTGTATATCTTTTTCATCGAAAATTTCATCATTTTCAACAATTCTGCCGTGGATTAATATTAATTTTTTAGACAGATTCTTATAAACAAGAGACTGCATTTTCCAATAATCTTTAGCTTGTTTATAAAATTTTGGATCTGTTTCTAAAGAAATTAATTTCGAAATATCATCTCTAGAGAATAAACCATCAATAAAACATTTTGTGCTTCCTTGCCCGTTCCAGGTGCCAATTTCAACATATGTATTGAAATTTCGGTTGCATGCTAACTGATATATTATTTCCCCGAATTCTGTACCGCGGTTTATTTGTCCACCCATCTTTTTACCTTTTTTTCATATATATAATTCATATTTTATCTTTTATTAATTTTGTTTTCAATATTTCTACATGTTCCATTATTGTATTGTCATATTCATCAAAAACTTGACCGATAAATTCATATCCAATTCTCTTAGTTGGAAATGGCCTCTGGTTAAAATCATCGTGAATCATTATATTATTTTGTATTTGTGGATATATGACTTGTTTCAAAAATTCTTGATCCGAATGATACCAATCAGTTTTTTTAAAAGAATCAATATCTGCAGATATATTTTTAATAGTGCCCCTCTTACACCCAAACATACCAGCTAAAATAGGATATGTATAGTGCCAGGGATGATCTTTCATAATATGAAAATTCTTATCGCTAGCTAGCCACTCATCAACAGCAGCTTTTTCTCTCAAAGTTAGTCTAGAATCAGTATCTCTAGAAACCACGACTTCTACCTCATCTTCTGACATCGCGAGAAAGCGATTAAAAGAAAAAGTCCAATCACCTATTTTTGGTACTTCTACTACCTCAACATTATGTAATTTTTTTAAATTATATTTCCAGGGATATGGTGTCTCTTGCGAAACATAAAATCTACATATCCAGCCTGGATATATTTCTTTGGCCAAAATAGCATTTTTGGTAGCGCCTAAAAGATATTTTGGATCATTTCCCCAAACTGTAAATGCTATTAATCTCATTAGATATATAAATCGTATTTATCTTTATCATAATCTTTAAAAAAATCCTGCAGCCATTCTACGCCTTTTTCTGGACCGAGCCTTAAAAGAGGACGCATATTTTCATTACTATGAAAATATGTTTCCCAGCCGGCATATCGATAAAACAAGTTATATGCCTCAGAAGCACTATAGGCCTTAAAGCCGGGATTTTTATCTTTTCGTACCGCGTATACATTATTAAAAGTCAAATTTATTAATTCATATCCGTGTTCATTTAATAATTCACAACATTTCGATAAACTCATACCATAAAAATGAGAAGTATCCCACCAATAATCTGGATCGTATTTAACAGAAAATTTTATAGGTGGAGGAATTTTTTCATTAATTTCTGCAACGATCAACGAAGGAGTTATTTCTTTTAATAAAGATTCTAAAACAAAAAAATCATATCCATCAATATCTAAATCAAGCAATTTTGGATTTGAATTATTTGTTATATTTCTGATTAATCCAACTACATTATCCGGAGTAGCTTTTTCTGTTATTAAATGAAAATTATCTAAATTCCAGTTATTATAACGCGATATCTTTTCTAGATCAGCTTCAAAAAAAATTGTCAAATCTGATTTTTTAACTGTCTCTTCGGGCATATTGAAATGGTAGCTAGCACCAATATCAATATAAAAATGATTTTCAACATCAATTGCTTCTAGATATTTTTTTAAAATTGGACCATCTTTAAGATCCAAATACAGGCCCGAAGGTACCTCTCTTTTAGTCTCTGTATTAAGTGTCCGGGCATCAACTAAATTCATAAATTTTTTCCTTAAATTATTTTTCTGCATATTTCTCATAAATCTCACTTTCTTCCTCTTGCTTCCAAGAGAAATTATCCGGATTTGTAGAGATGCCAGTCGGATTGAAATAGTATAGACCTAGGGCGCCATCAATTTTCTTAAATTTCGATCCTTGTGAGGCGGCCCTAAGCCACATCTCCCAATCGCCGGCGGATCTATATTTTGCATCAAAAAAGCCATATTTTTCATGGATTTGGCGCCGCCACATAGGAGAAGCATGGGGCATATTGGCCATCTTGAGATTTTCATATGAAAATTCTGGAAAATTATATCTTCTATCTTTTGCAGAATTAACTTCCCAAGTTTCATTTGGCTGATCTGTTATAAACATATCAGCATAAACCAAATCAATCGATTCATTCATATATAGGCTTTTTGCATGCAGCTCCAGGGCCCAAGGCGCCTTTCTGTCATCCAAATTGGCATTAGTCAAATATTCTCCGGATGCCATTTCAACACCCATATTCCAAACTCCATAAATTCCAGGATCTTCTTCTAGCCTGCGATATACAATATTGTCTGGATATTTTTCCTTATATTCCAAGATGACTTCTTCTTCATTTCCCGGTGAATTGGCGTTTATTATAACTAATTCACATTTATCTTCGAAAATTGTCTGTCGCGTGATATCTTCTAGGAATGGTCTTATATATTCATCTCCATTATATACAGATGTTATGATAGAAACTTTTGGTATTTCTTCTATATTGATCTTTTTGACATCTTGTCCCAAAATTGCTTGTACAAATTTCTTATATTGACCATTTTGTTCAAAATTTTCTAATATATGTTTTTGTAAGGTCTTGGCTTGTTTTTTGAATCTTCCATAATCTTTGTATATTTCTCTTAAGGTAATTTTATATGAACCTTGATCTGCATATGCCCAAGAAGATTCTGCCTGGAGTACTCCTTCCCATACAGCCTCTGTTTGAATTGGCATAATACTAAATTTAACATCAGCAAAAAGATTTTTATTTTTTACTTTTCCTTTTTTATCTTTTACTGGCGCAGTCAAAAAGTCGATTTGGCCGCTCCATTCTGTTGAAATCACGGGCATACCACTATAAGCTGCCTCGAATAAAGGTAATCCAAATCCTTCACCGTGGGATAATGATATCAAAGCTTTTATTTTTGGATGCTTATATAGTGATGCCATCTCTCCTTCAGACATATTTCCGTGAAGCAAGTACACCTTGCATTTTCTGTTGGGATAATCATTTAATATATTTTCCAGGCGTTTTTTAGCGAAAGACCGATCTGTGATATTGTTTCTAGCAATGGAAACTTTCACAATCAATCCTACATTGATATCAATAAATTCTTCGACAAACCAGCGGATGGTATTATCTAGATTTTTTCTCGGGCCCCATTGTGCTACAGTAAGAAAATTAAAATCATTTTCTAAATCAATATTAGTTTCTTCTAAAAGAATGTTTTTTACCGGATAATGTATAACTTCAATCGGTACTTCACAAGTTAAGTTTGGTCCACTTTCTTTCGTTCCTTTGTTTTCTGTTTCATAAACCGTTCTTTCAAAGATTTCTTTTGCATGATTTGAGACTACAATAATTTTGTCCATTATGTTAGCCTTCTGCAACCATTCCGGAGCTACTTGTGTTGTTTCAATACCGGCAGTTACTCCAATATTTACGGGAGCATATTTCTCCCATTCATTTGGAATGGTAACTTGTGCAGACATATCAAAGTCTGGATTTTGATTTATTGTTTTGCAATGCTGAAGATAGGCAGAAGTTTTTCCTATGATACCATCTAGCCATCTTCTCTCTTCATTGTCCTCATGAAGCCAATTAGTCTGTCCCCAATTGGTATTAAAAAGAAATATTTCAAAATATTCGCTATATTCTCTTAATGATCGCAACAAGAATCTACAATGTTCACCATATCCAGATCGTGAAAGGGCCGGCCCTCTAACTAATAATTTTTTCTTCATTTTATACCTCTAATAACTCCCAAGATTTATATCCTTTTCTATTATCCCAAGAACCCATCTCTTCATAAATTTGTGTTAACAGTTCATCCCATTTTTTTCCATAATCTTCAAAATTATAATTTTTTTCCACATGGGCTCTCCCTCTTTGACCGAGAGATTTTCTTTCTTCGTCTGACATATTATACATTTTCATCATTGCATCGAGAAAATCTTCTTTAGACATCCTATCCTCATAAATGTATGGTACGTCTAGCGATCCAATTATAGATTTTGATGTTGGTTCAATTCCTATACCAAACCACTCTTCGCCATCCGTAACTTGTTCTTGTAGGCCACCCGTCATATTCACAATTATTGGTGTACCGCAAGAAAGCGATTCTAAAGTAGATAATCCAAAACCTTCTGCGTCTGAAATGCTTATTGTGCAATCAGCCATATTATACATCACAGACATAGCTTCTGGTGGAAGCTTCTTTTGTGAAAAAAGTACCTGACCGTCCGTGAGGCCTAGATTTTCAACAATAGCCATTAAGTCTTGTCCATTGGGATCTCTAATATCTGTATGCATTACTAGCCTAGCGTTATCATGTCCTACTTTATCTAAAAATTCCTTAAACCAGAATATCAAACATCCACTTTGTTTGCGGCGGGCATTTCTGCTATTCCAAAAACACAAATATTTTTTATTTTCTTCATCTTCCGGAAAATGTTCTTTTCTAATTTCTTCTATCTCTTCCTGCTCTAGAATTTTAAAAATACTCGAATCTACTGAGTGTGGAAGATAGGCACCTTTTACGCCGGGGGCCACTGTGGAAACAATATCATATGTAACTTTTGAAATAGATGCGATCGCATCTGTAGAGTTATAATAATTTGCATTATAATTTGGATATGGATAGTTATCCCATACATGGTAATAAACCATTGGTACCAGGGGCCGAATCTCGTCTTCAATTTCCCATAACCAAGTATAGAATCTAGGATCTGTCATAAACCACAACATATCTGGTTTTTCATTGCGTAATAATGAACGCACCATATCGTGATTTCCATATCCATCGATGGGATATATAACCCAATCATCTCCATATGGTTCCACCTTGACGGGCTGATAATCTCTATGTTTGATTGCTCCACCGAAACATATAAATTTATATTTTCCGGTCTCAAGTAAATATTTAATCATATTACGCGTCTGGATGCCTACTCCAGAGGGCGATAATGGATGATCTGATATAGTAAAAATCTTTATTTTATCCAATTTTTCCTCCTACGGACAATGTTTTGTTTTATAGAACTCGCAGCCATAACCAGCTGTACAGCTAAGTCTATTTTTAATAGACCTCTTCTTCGAAATATTATATACTGCTTTATCCAGTAAGTTAAGGGCATTTTCAGTTTTTCGCGCGCCACTGGTAACACGAAATATTTCTACTTTATTTGTTTTGGCTGTTCTTTTTAATAAAGCAAAATGAGTTTCAATATTTTTTGGATCTATGTTGTGCTTCGCTGCAAAGAAATATTTGTAGAATGTCAGCTGATATGTTGTCATTCGATCGGCCTTTCTTTTGGAATTCCATCCCCAAGAACAAGTTTTCCAATCAATAATATGGTACTTGCCATCTTTTGTTTTTAAAACAAGATCGATGTAGCCTTTATACATTTTTTTAGAATTTTCAATAGTTTCATAGAGCTTTTCTTCTGCCGAAAAAACCTCGTATTCACCAAAATAAGTTACAAGGGATGGAATGACATAAGGCAGCAATGTATAAGCTTGAGTTCTCATATCCTTTATAAGGTTTTTATTTAAATTTACATTTTTTTCAGTTAAGCTTTTTATTTCTTTTAAAAACTTGTTATTGAAGCAATCATTTAACACAGCAAAGCTTGTGTCAATTTCGCCCAATACAGACTTTTCGCAGACTTCGTGTACCGCTGTACCAAAGGCAGTGTGTTCATTTCCTAAAAATTCTTTTATGTTATCCTCATAAACTAATTTATGTTTAAAAGAACATTCATCCCAAATCTTAAGCTCTGAAAATGATATATGTGACATTTTATTCTCCTATCTCGTCTATTTCTTTTATTTTTGCAAATAATAGTGGGCTAATTTTTAACAGTCTTTCTCTATTACCCAAATAATATGCTTCGAAGCCATTGGCAAAATATTCTCGTAAAGAAGTGGCTGCATAAGGAGAATTAAATATTCTTCCAACTAGCCTGTGTAATGTCTCATAGCCTGTGTCTTTATACAAATATTTATCAAATTCAATACTGTATTCAGTATTGAAAAAATCTTGAGTTTCTGTCTCCACTCCTTGGAAACTTAATACTCTTTTCATTCTTTTTCTTTTCCTAAGAAATTCATCTCTAATCTGATCATCGGAATAAATCTCATAATTGTATTTTTCTTCTAAAGAATGTGCTATTTCGTGAACAATATCATCAATAATATCACCTTCATTGTCTTGTTCGTTGGTTACATATATTGATGCATCCATATAAGATGAATTAACCTGTCTAGACTTAAGGTGATCAAATTGACCAATATAAATTATATCGACGTGCCCTAGAGTATGCCTAGGCAATCTTTCCTGCAGAGAAGATATTATATTTTCTATTCTTATGTTTTTTGGTAGAGAATCTTTTATCCATATCGAAATATTATATAATTTATATTCTCTTTTGTTTTCTGAAGATTCTTTAATAAGATTAACTATTTTATTCTGATTTGTCATCGGCTAGCCTCTTCATATCTTCTTCAAATAATTTTCTACCAATTTCGGCATCTTCTAGTGCCTGTTGATATCCTCTTATAAAATTTTCTTCTGCTATGGCTAATAAAAATTCTGGAAATTCTTTTGCTACAATTTCCACAATCATTTCGACCGTAATATCCAAATTCTCTGGATTGAGTTTTTCTCCTACATATTCAACTAATAGATTTTTTAGATCGTTTTCTGGCTCTACCGTTTCTTTTAATGTAGTGTTTTCCTCGATGCCCGTTGGCTCTGTAATATCCATTGATTTTTCCTCCAAATATGACTAAATCTATAAAAATCATTATTATTAATATAGAAGCAAGTAACATAATTGTAAAGCCTAAAATCTCTTTAATCACAATATTTTTGCTGCTAACGTCGCAACTTTCGATCTTTCCCCTTTCATCAAGGTTATATGTCCGGAGATTTCGTAATTTTTTAATTTCTCTATCGCATAGGAAAGACCATTAGAGGTTGAATCCAAATAGGTATTATCAATTTGCTCTATATCTCCAGTCAAAATAATTTTTGTATTTTCTCCAACTCTTGTAATAATGGTTTTTAATTCGTGAACCGTGAGATTTTGAGCTTCATCAATGATGATGAAAGCATTGGATATAGAACGTCCCCTGATATAAGTCAGGGCTTCTATTTCAATTGTGCCATCTTCAAAAAACATTTCCATATGGCTTTTTTTACCATTTAAAAGAAAATCAATATTATCTTGTATTGGCGCCAGCCAAGGCTTCATTTTTTCCTCTAAAGTGCCAGGAAGATATCCTATATCTTTGCCAAGGGGCTGGACCGGTCTAGAAACAATTAATTTTTTATAAATATGTGTTTCCAAAACCTGCTCTAAGCCGGCCGCTATAGCCAAGAGTGTTTTGCCACAACCTGCTTTTCCTATCATAGTAATTACTGATATATTTTTATCTAATAATAAGTTTAAACCAAATGATTGTTCTTTGTTTCTGGGGAAAAGACCCCATATACCTTTTTTATAATCTTTTGCTTTTCCAATTGGTTTATTGCGTCCATAATATCTTGCCAACCCAGTTTTTTTCTGGTCGGTACTCGATACTAAAATAATGAATTCATTTGGAAATAATTTTTCGTGCTCTTCTTCTTCTAGGATAACCTCCTCATCGGAATAAAATCTATCTATTATTTGATCATCCACGAGACATTTTGTAAAACCAGTATAAAGTTCATTTGTATCTGTCACAATGTGTTCAGACACATAATCTTCTGTTGGCATCTGTAAGGCATCACATTTTACGCGCATATTAATATCGCGTGTAACAACAATCACTTTTCTTTTGGGGTTTTTTCTATGCTCAGTTATTGCTGTTGTAATAATTTCATTATCTGGGCTCTGTATATCGACGCCCCTAGGAAGATCTTCGGGATCATATCCTCGAACAGATAATATTCCCTTGCCTTTAGCTATTCTTACTCCCTTGTACAATGAGCCTTTGCTTCTTAAATCGTCAAGAAGGCGAATTGTGTGGCGTGCGTTTAAGCCAACTCCATCTTGTCTTTTTTTATGTTTATCAATTTCTTCCAGGACCTTAAGAGGTATAATAACATCATTATTTTTGAAGGAAAATATCGACTCAGCATTCGTCAAAAACACATTTGTGTCCAAAACATAAATTTTTTTCATTCGTTTTCCTATAATTTAAAGTAGTTAATAATATGGCAAGGAGATACTATATTTCTCTCTCTTTAATTCTGTTTATGTTAATAACTAGTTGCGTAACAGGAACTAAAACACAAATTACTTCTGCTGCCGGTATTGATAATATGCTAAGAGAGGCGAAAAGATCTTTTGTTAAAATAGAGGTTTCTGCTTTTCTCACACATTGTACAGAAGAAGATAATGGGAAAAAAGAATGTATTAAACAATTAGTTGGTACTGCATCAGGATCTGGATCTATTGTTAAATATAGAGGTAAAAAGCACATCTTAACAGTTGCACACGTCTGTTCCAACGAAGAATTAGAATTTAAAGCTATGTTGGCAGCTGCAACTGTTAATTATGATCTTTTTAGCCTTAAGGAAGGCTATAGTAGCGATAAGTATGATCTTGCCGTAGTAAAAATAGATAAAGAGAACGATCTGTGCTTATTGAAGAGCGTTGATTATTTGGATATGGTAGGGGATCCAATACTAAAAATTAGCAGCAGAGAGCCTGAATATGCAGAACATATATATTCAGTTGCCTCGCCGATCGGAGTAGCAGAGGAGGGAATGGTGCCGATCTTAGAAGGCCGCTTTGCTGGGAACAAGTTTAATCGTGCTTACTATACAGTACCAGCAGCTGGTGGATCTAGCGGATCACCACTATTAAATAGTGAAGGTAGAATTGTTGGCGTTACACATTCTGTTTTGATATATTTCCATCATATTTCTGTATCATCAACGTATAAAGCTTTGTGGAATTTTTTACATTAATTATAATTGATATTCTTCTTCTGATCTATTAGCTGTATCCGCGGCCTCAATATCTGTAAAAAATATTCCCACATACCACGTGGGGTTAATCTCTTTTTGTATTCTTTGCTTAAAATTTTCCAACATCTCAAACGTAACCTCTTCGGGCGAATATTCATCTTGTTCAACAAAAACTATTTTTATATCCGAATCAAGCCCTTTCATATGAAAAATTACATCGTGGTCCATTAAGATCTTGATCGATTCTTCTTTATAGATTTGTTTTAAACGATCTAATTCTTGCCTAGATGTCATGGTAGCGTCGCTCTAATGCCTTATCCTTGATATTTAAGGTATCTTTAATCGATTCTATTTGTTAACTCAAGGATATACCTGCTTTTTTATAAAAATCGATTTTTGGGGTGTTTTCTGGTACCTGGGCCTAAAGACTATAATTTAGGTTTGTTTAGCTTTGATATCTTTGCTCTTTAGCCTAATTATATCCCAATTACTTTTGGTATGTTGTCTATTCAAGGTTTGACGATGTATATAAGCTGGACTAACAGCTTCTGCAAATGTTTTTGCTTCCACTTTAAGATTTTCACTTCGTTGTGTAAACGAGTCAAAAAAGGTGAAATAATATATTTTAGTTTTCATTTTAATCCAATAGCAATTTTTTCTTTTTATTTTGTTTTCTGCCGCTAGCGCAACTTTGTTTTTCTTGTATTTCATCCAAATCCATAGATTCTTCTATGTGCATTTCTGCCAAATGTGGATATTTTTTAAGAAGTTGCTTGAGGGTCATATTTTCCTCCCTCATTAGCTCTTTTATTTTTTTTATTACGTTTGGCATTTTTCTTTTTTTTCTCCTTATCTTGCTTCTGTTCAAAATCCGGATGTAATCTTGTTTTAACAACAAATTGATTTCTAGAAGAAAGACGCTTTACTTTTACCTGCATTCCTTTGTGTTTTTCATCGTCATCCCATATGCGTATTAATTTATTTCTTTTAGCATCTGCAGATTCATAAGATGAATGAAAAGATTCATTTTTCCAGGGCTTGTTTATAATAGGCTTTTCTTCTGTATTTGTCATTATTTTTTATTCTTACCAAGAAATGTTACAATATTTTTAAGATCTTTGCTAACAGATTCCTTGAACAGATGTACATCATTTTTCATACTAGCTAACTCATCTCTTAAGACACTTATTCTAGTACTTAGTTTGTTGACTGTCTCGCTTAATTCTTTATTGTTCTCATTCGTAGTTTTTACTGTTGCCATTTTGGCCTCCATTTAATTTGTACTTGGTGGAGATGTCGGGAGTCGAACCCGAGTCCTAAATATTTTAAATATTAAGTCATTCACAAGAATAGTTGAATTACCAGCCTTTCAACACCCACCTGTTGCAAACAGGATAACCATTTTTTCTCAAATTGTTAAACACTAAATGCAACTTTTATTAACAAGGCTGTTGCCGCCCCGTGATTATGCCGCTAGGGCGTAATCAAAATTAACGCTATTATCGTTGGCGTTTTTAAGTTTGGGTTTTTTTACTGTGCCTACCCACACAGTCTTGCACTTAATATTCTCGATATCCAGTCGATACCAATTCATCCCCATAATTTTAAAGAGCTGTTTTTAATTATAAGAATATAATATATAAAGTCAAGTATTTTTTTGAAAAAAATTAGTAATATCGAACTGCTTAAGTAATTTTCGAAAATCATTCTTGTTTATTCCAAGAAAAGCAGCTGCTTCATTTTTAGTTCTAGCGGCTGAATATGTGTATTTTAAAACCGATTCTTTGACAATCTTGGGAATTGACTCCCAAATTTTTAAACCATAAAGCTTTCCATTAACCGCTTTTGCGGCTAGCTCCAAACGAAGGGCTATAATATCTTCTAGTGTCAGAGAAGACAACATAACTTCAAAATCATTAGTAATTTTACCCTCTGATTTTAATTTATTAGATACTGAATAATATTCTTGATTTGGCTTCGAATATGTTCTTCGTTTCGGCTCCCACATTATAGAGGCAGTTGAGACAATTCAGCTTCTGGTTCAGCTTTCTGGCCGACTTCAGCTTCGTATTCATCAGTAGTAGGTTCTTGTACGACTCCCATATCGTTTTCAAATTTATCAAAATAAAGCTTGAGATTTGTGATTAAATAATCATAAAATAGTTCTCTATCTTCATCGGCCGATAAAATATCATATGCATCGACAATATTTGTACCAATTTTCTTAAAAGTATCAAAAGCAACATTTCTGCCTGTTTGGTCTTGTCCTTCAATCCCAAAATCGTCTTTTTCATCAGGCTCTTCAATCTCTTCTTCGGCAGATTTTTCTTTATCGGTTCGAATATCAATAAAAGATGGATCATTTTGTGGAGTCTCCCCTACATTAATATCAACTTCCTGCTCTTCTAATTCTTGTGTTTCTTCTTGACCAGTGTGGGTCAAAGCAATTGCTGGCGCCAATGTATCTTCAACTGCTTGTATCATATGTGCTCTGTATGAAACTCTCTGGTCATCACTAGAGGTTAATTTTTTAAAATCCATTTCTATGACAGGAATAATCTTTTTAAGAAGATCTTCCAAGACATTAATTCCAGTAGATGCATGAGGAGTAGGATCATTATCGCCTGTAGCGGTTTCAAGAATCAAATCACGAATAACTTTTCTTAACTTTTTTTCTTCTAAAAGAGATTTTTGTTTTTCTTTATCTTGTCTTTCTAAAACTATTTTTATGCCTTTACGAATTAGTCCTCTTAAACGCGTTTCTTGAACTAATGCTTCTCTGTCATTATACATTGTTGCTACTCCTGTCTGTAGTATTTCTCTAATTAGTGTTTCCTTATTTTTTCTTGTGCCAGGAGATCCTTGCATACCCCCTCCAGAAACTGCAGAAATTTCTTCTAATTCTTCTTCTTCTAATTGATCTTCGTCAATATTATGTTTTGATTTTATACTTTTAACACATCTTTCATATTTATCTTTGTCCTCTCTGCCGACTTTTGAAGTACATATAGCCCAAGGATTTGGTTTTTTATCTTCACTTAGAGCCTCTTCAACCAAAGAAAATAGGGACTCCATAGTCAGACTTTTTTTTTCTTCTCCTGACAAAATATTTCTTATCTCTTCTTCTCTAAAAGCTGAGGTTTCTGGTATAAAGCCTATTATATTTTCGCCAGCAGCTAAAGCATCACGAAAACCAGTAGCGTGCATATCTGGATCACCACCCATTTCTTCTGGTTTATAAATAAATTCCATAGGATCTAAAACTTCAACTCCAAAAGCTGCGTGTTTTTTAACATCTCCGGCAAATCTTTGGTGATCGCCGCCTTTGGTACTCCCGGCCAATATTATTCGATCGCCTGGTTCTGCGATATCTGAAGCGAAATCAATGGCCGCGGCCACTGGAGACATTTTTGGGGATTTAATTATGTCGACATTATTCAGGTGCGCGTCTTCTATATAAAGTTTCCAAATTGCAATTGATTGATCCCAGGTAATTTTCTTTTCATTATTTTCACCATATTCTTTTTCTTTTGGTGAAACCATAATAACAACTTTTCCATTCGAACCAGCCATACTATCGACAATTCTACTATAATGCTCAACAGCATTTAAGTGACCGCGTTGCGGGGGCTTAAATTTTCCTGGAAATATAGCATACAGTGTTTCTTCTTGATATTCTTCGTGTTCTGATAATTCTTTATTGGAATCATCACGCTTATATTCCATTCCTTCTTGTGGAGTAGATACTCTATCATATTTTTGAATTCCGAGAATTTGATTTATTGGTGCGAAATTGCCGGTAAATTTATAAGTTTTTCCATCATAATCAAAAACAAATCCTTCGGCAGCTGATGAAATATTTTCAATATCTTTAATTTTTTCCATATGCCTTAGCAATATGGCCATCTTTTCTTCACTGCCGGATTTTTCAATTTCTTTTCTTTCTTTTTCAACGGCTTTTCTTAATCTTTGAACTTCTTCTTTTTGATTTAATACAAACGCACTTTCAAAGCTCTTTAACATTTCAACAGCAAAATCATGTATTACATTCTCAACTGGTCTAATGGCATTATTTAACAGCTTCCGACGATCAGAATATAGTTGGCCAACTGCTTCTCTATCTTCAGGCGATAAATCTTTTTTAACTAAATTAATCTTGAGACCTTTGTGTCCTAATATCTTCTTTAATAATAATTTTTCTTTTTCTTCTGGTAAACTAACGTAAGGTCTAATCATTCCTAATAATCTTACAATTGTATAATCTCCAACAGTGCCAGAATCGGCCACTCCTGCATCGTTAATTACACTTTCTAATCCGCGGAGAGCAGTATCTAGTGGTTTTTTATCTGTTAAGGCTTTGAGTTGCCTAATCGCATTTATTTCGAAAGCAAATTCACTATTTTCGATACTTTTCTGCATTGTTCTTAAAGAATTTTGTAAAGCATATGCATAGTTTTCTACACTTATATTTTCATTTACCGTACCATCTTTTAAATCAATGTATAGGTGTCCAACCCTATGAACTGTTAGGGTTTTTTTATCATAGCGAATTGTGTTCATATTTCTAGGATCTTGAACTTCGCAATTATAAAAAATCAAGTAATTGACACCATCACCGAATATCTTTTCTTGCTCTTCTGGAGATAAAGATTTTGCTGCCGTTTCAAAGATCTCAAAAGCCTCCGCAAAAGCAGCCCTAACGGTTTTTGAAGGATGCTCGGCCCATTTTTCAGCCCAGCCAACTGCGTCGACGCCGCCGGGAGGGTGTTTGCGAACCTTTCCCATATCTTTAACAGCATACACGCCTTTAAGCATAGAATCATTTCTAGAAGCTCGTGCTTTTCCGTCTACAACAGAAAAAGAAACGTGCATATTTTGGCCATCAGTTTTCTCAGTTCCTTCCAACTTTCCTTCTGACGCCTTTATAAAGATATCCTTTATCTCAGAGAATTTGAGATCTGGATTCTCGTATATGTGGGACATATGTTTATAGCCCATCGTTTAAATCCTTATTTTTTAGCTTTACTCATTTTTTTCTTTACTTTAGCTTTAGGTGTTTCTTCAACTACCGGCGGCGTTACTACAACTGTTTCTTCAACTACCGGCGGCGTTACTACAACTGTTTCGGTTGTTCTTCTTGCGCGAAGCGCTGCTAATTTTCTTGCTCTTCTTAATCTTGGGCTAGCCATAATATTTTCTCCTTTTTTTTAGCTTCTAACAACTGCGTATCCTGACATATGCAAATTTACAACACCAGGCACAGATTTTATGATAGGTACTTGTTGAACTCCTCTGGGAGTATCTAATTCTGAAGCAGAAGCAAGTCCCCAACATCGGCGACAATTTGCTCCTAAATAAGTTCGCATTGATGTATCATCAGCCTTCCATTCAGAATTAACAATTTCATGACGGCGAATTACAAAATCTTTATCGATACCTCTACCATCATCTTCCATTTATTTGCACCACTTGCCCATAAGGGCTTTAAAAAGTCTTTGTTCTTTCTTTGAGGTAAAGCTTTCATTGAGGTTTTCATTTTGAGAATCTTCCTCAACGACTTCTTCTTCCTCAATAACCTCTTCTTCAACAGCCTCTGTTTCAGAAATATCTTCTTCTTCGATTTGTTGTTCTTCTTGTTTTAAAACCAGCTTATTATCAAACTTTTCATTAAGCTTCTTTAAAATACTACGAGCCAACTCCCTAACTTTTTGTTCATTCATCCTAGAATTCTCCTTTTTTATTCCGTCTTCCCAATCTCTGAGAAGTAATTGTCCCTCTAAATAGGCTTCTCTTTCCATTTCTCTCAAATGTTCGTCGACTTGAGCGTATCCTTCACCAACACTCTTATTCCCATCAAATTCACCTCTACAATTTTGTGTATGATGTACTAATTCGTGGGAAATAGATCTCAAAATATCTTTTGGATGTCTTTGGTCAACAAAAATAGTAATTTGATCACTAGAAGGATTATAATAAGCTGTTTTTCCCAATATGTTTTCAGAATTTTCAAAATCAGATTCAAAAACAATGCTTACGGGACGATTATACCCCAAACGCTTTTGGGCATATGGTAACAAACTACCAGCCATATTTGTAACGCTTTCCATATCTTTATTCGAATTATTTTGTATTGAATATTCCAATTTGTGTATTTCCTTAAAAATCCCCTAATCCTCTATAAAAAAATCTTCCTTCGCATAGGGGTTTGATGCGAAGGGATCACTCGGATCTTCTCTGGCGCGATCTCGCTCGGCCTTAATTTCAAGATATCTTTTATATACCATCTGTTTGTATTTTTGATATAATACCTTCTTTCGTGCCATTTCTTTGCTTTTCCACTCGTCATCGGTTTTTCCAGGCTCATAGTTTGTATGATATTTCCTAAAGGCGTCCGCAACATCTTGTGTACCATATCTATTGAAACTAAGAAGTACTGCCCCAATAACTTCTGCCGGTGCGTCATGAAAAAGTCGAGGGAGTGTCATAAAACGATTTAATTTTTGTTCAGAATCTGCTTGTGGATGAGACCGACCCATAAGCTCTTCAAAAATTTTGTATCTCTCCTCTGGTGTTACAAACATAATATCATCTAAATGTACATCTGACGCGCTATTCCAAAACAAATCTTTTTTAGTTCTCTTGGATCTCTTATCAATGGAGACCCACTCGAACTGATTAAGTACAGCGCCTCTAGGTGTTTTCGGCGTGTCCGAGAGTGCGCGATCGCCGGCGTCTTTTCCCTTAGAAGTTGATTTTTGAGAGCGATCACCGCCAGCGGATCCGCCGGTCGATGAACCACCCGATCCTCCAGAAGTTGATCCTTGAGAACGAGTATCTCCTGCAGATCCACCGATATCTGCTGACTTTGGTCCGGAACCTGTCGAACCATAATACTTTTTTAAGTATTCTTCACTTCCATAATATCCACCACCAGTTGTAGGTACATGCATACCAAGAAGTTTAGCCATAAAATCTCCAGAACCAGATTTTCCTGCTTTTTCAGCAGGCTGTCCTTCACCCCCTTGTTCGCCAGTTTCAGCTGCTTTCTTTTCTGTTTCTTTTTCCGCTTGCGCAGCCATGGCATCTTCGTCTGGTTCGGCTTCTGGTTCTGCAGGAGATACTTCCTCTTCTTCACCTTCTTCTTCTTTTAATTTCTTGAAATAAGACTTTGTTTCACTAAGAATGATATTTTTAATACGATTTTTATATTTTGCAGAGGTCATTTTCTGTCTTATTCCCTTTTTTAAAAAAATACTCAAAAATAATTAGTTTTGTTTATCTAAGAAAGATAAATACCTATATTTTTGAGTACTTTTTTAAGCTCCGCCAGCCCCCGAAGGGGCTGATTTTGCCCTCTTATAGGCCGGTTTATGGCTATATGGGGGCTTATTTTTCTGTTTTCCCAGTCCAATTAGGCGTTTTTTCTGCCTTTTATGGCGTCTTTTTAGCTTTTTTTGATATTTTTCAAGCTCATTTAAAGCAAAAAAACCTGGTTTTTCGTTCTTTTCTGGCTCTGAAACATATATTTTTAACTTTTTTGTGAATTTCTTTGCCAAAGAGTGTATTCTGTCGTAAGATTTATCAATTATTTCGTTCAAATCCCCTAAGTAATCCATTCTTCGTAGTATTTTGAACGTTAAATTCTCAATTGAAAAAACTCCGGTAGTTTCTAGACCAGTTTTTCGCATATTTTTAATCTTTTCTTTAATATTTTTACCACATTCTAGTGTTTTTTTATACTTTTTATCCTCAAAAAGATCAAAAACACGCTCAATACAGTCTATAGCTTGTATAGCTTTCTTTTTTGTACCTTCAAAATCGATCTTTTTGTCTGTTTTCGTTGGCTCTGATACCCATTCGTTGCTTAAAAGGGAAAAAATTCCCAATGAATGGTGTGTTTCGCTCGGATCTTGTACATAAATCTCTACTTCATAGCCTAAAATCTCAATTTTATGTTTATTATTCCAAATAAATGTCTTTCCGTTGAAATATTCACGCACTAAATCAAAATTTTCATCAACTTTTTTAAAATCTATAACAATATGAAGATCTATATCAGAATATTCAGACCAATTATAGCTAGCTAATGAGCCAGTTAGTGTTATATCTTCAATTTCAACACCCTCTAGCCCCAAATTTTCAAAGAATTCTTGTGCTATTTCTAGTAATCTTTCCCTAATGTAAAGATCAAAGTCGTTATTTTCACTCCAAAAACTAGAATTTAAGGTATTTTTAATCTTTAAACTACTCAAATCTATTTTTTGAGCATCTTTTTGGAATTCTTCCCATAATTTCTTGTATTGAAGTTGCATTTATTCTATATCACTCACTACATGGTCACATTTTGTGCACGCTAAAAGCTGAACTGGTATCATTGTTTCTTCTCCGGAGGGCGAAATGAAGGCACTTATCCTCTTAACCCTGAAAACAGGCTTAAAATACTCATTTTCACATTCTGGACATTTCATATCTTCGGCATCATTAATATTTACGTTCATTTTATTCATTTTATTCCTTTATTAAGTAGTTTCAAGCTTCTTTAAAGCTTGAATTGTTGTTTGATTTGATGTATGCAAGATAGCAATACCTCCATTTTCTTCCCATTTCTCCGTATATGTGGTAAAATCATCAATTAAAACACAAGGTTTTCCACCATTTTGAGCCCAAATTTCCTTTTTTCCGTCTAATGGAAGCAAAATATCCTCATTTTTAAGATTTGGAAGCAAATATCTCTTAATCCAGTCTCTTTTGCCCTCTGCAGAGGCCTCATCCCAAGGGTGAGAAAGGATTTTTACTGTTCCGACACTATTCAAATGCTTCCAGAAGGGTAAAATACCCGGAAGAGGCCTTAAATTGGCCCAAAATTGACGATTATCGCCCAATAATTGCCGAATCCAGACCAAAGTCTCTTGAATATCGGGATCTTCGTGGTCTTTTGACCATTTCCAGTTCATTTTGATGATCTTTTGAAGGTTTTTGCGTATTTTTGGATCTTTTGCCTCTAAATACACTCCATTCTCGAATAAATCAACCAAAACGCCGTCCATATCACAATAAATCACATATGGAAGTGTTTTTTCTTCATTTTTAACCATTTTTTACTCATACTAACGTTTTTTCTTGTTTTTCTAAATTAATAAAAAAATCCTCAGTATAAATTATACCATTTTCACTAGCTTCGTCAAGTAAAAAATCATTTTTGAACTCTGAACAGGGTATTTGGATAACCATTGGCTCCCCGCCGTGTTTTTCAACGATTTTCATCGCATTTTCTTCTGCCAAGCCGTAACTTCCCCATTTACTAGGTGCTTTTATACCGTTTTCGGTAATTTCTTGTTGAAAAGTGGTTGAGGTACCATAATAAAGAGATTCTCCAAATTTGAATTTTAATTGACGAGGAAAATCTCTTACACGGCCCAAAAAGTTTTCAAGAGTTTCATTTTCTTCGGACTCTAGGTCTGGTTTATCCGGATTATTTAAAATATAGGCCATATACTTCCAATCCTTACTTTGCTCATCAAAATAATAATCAATTTTTGGGCGCTGGTATCCCCATCGATGATATGAGGTCTTTAAAGAGTTAAAACTAAATTCTGGGCCAGTTATTGTCTTTTCTATGTCATCTTTGTCTAATATCGGAGTTATAGATTCAATTTCATTGAGATACTGTCGCCAATTTTCAAGTAGGAGTTTCATCTTTCTCTCCTTGCACTGGCGAAATAACGGCATATGGAATAATTTTTTTATTTGTTAAAGCGCCAGTTTGTCGTGTTTGGCCGCCAATGTGTGCTAATTTTCCATCTGGTAATTCTAAAACTATTGGTGGTTTATCTGACACATCCGATTTAGCAAATTCATCCACCCACCTTTTATAGCTTGATTCCTTGGGATACGTTTTTCCAGCAGCATCCGGATCTGTAGTATGTCCTTTAAAGAATTCAAACATTTCCTTTTCAACTTCTTCAGGGCTTTTATCCTTCTCATACATTTCAATAATATTATATACTTGGGCGTGATTATGAATATCTTTCATTTGGGATGGCGAAAGATTTTTTATTGGTGCTTTTGATAAAACTTCTGCAAAATCTTCTGCAGAAAGCATAAACGGATATTTTTCTTCTATAACTTGTTTATTTAAATCAGGCCAACGTTGACCAATATATTCATCGCCGTTATCTAAAGAAGTTTTTATTTCTTCACCCCATTCGTTTTTTGCTTCGGCCGCGGCCCACGGTTTTGCAGAAATATGCTTAAGCTCTTCCAAACCTTCCATCAGATATTTTCGCCAATTTTCAAATAATAGTTTCATTTTTTTCTTTCTCTTCCCCCAGCGTAAAAAAGAATAATGGAAATAGTCCAGCAAAGCACCCTAAAATAATTCCAATAACACTGGCATTCTTGTCTAAAAATCTCATCCATTTTGGCCCAGCAGCAACTTGTTCGTCTGTTACATCTTTAGGATCCAAACCCATATCTTTTAGTACATCTTCGATTTTCTGGCCGGCCAATTCCCCTATAGCATCAGAGACAGTATTCCCAAAGCCGGCTGACATAAGTCCTGCATTTGCAGCACTAACTAGTGAGGCACTTAGTCCCGCAAATTGTGTATCTATGAAGCTTCCTGCTAAAACCATTATAAAATTATCAATAAAGCCAAAAACAAATTTACCTACAAATTTTGAAGCAAACCTTACTAGCCAATCTTTAATATTAGGCGGCAATGCCTTGCCTACGATATTTTCTGCAGATTTTATAAGAGCTTCTGCGCCGGTATCTGTGACAGTATGAGCAACTAACTCAATAGTTTCTTTTCCAACACCCATTTGTGCTAAGTCTTCTAACGAGAATTGCCTTGTAGAGGAATCTGATGTCCACTCTTCTTTCAGCGTTTCCATATCAGAATTTTGCATAATCTTATCAGCAACATCTTTTCCAATTTCTTGCATTTGATCAGATTGGGCTAAAATATTCAATTTTTCAATATAAGTATTTTCAAATTCTTGCTTGATTGCTTGTACGAGCTGATCAAATTTATTAGGCATGTTAACAAGTTTTTCAAAGCCAGATTTTATGTAATCAACTACACCTTCTTGTAAGAGTACTTTTTCTTGATAGCCGCGCCAATTTTCCATTATAAGTTTCATATTAATAATTACCTATCGAAGATTATAACTTCGCCTGTTTGATAAGAAATTCCAAAGTTTCCTTCATGTATATCACTTGTTTGGGGCCCATAAAGATATATGCCTCCATTTAGTTTCGAAGCTCTATAGACTGCAGTCAATAAAGAATGAAGAAATTTCTTACCCTTGCCGCGATGAAGTGCCGGCGGAATTGGTGGCATTTCATAATAGCCCGGGTCATCTTTGTGATTCGATCTCCAGCCATAATTATGTACACTTGTGCTAACGTTATTTAAGCCGCCGGCTTTTATTCCTTCCCAGGGCCCTCCAGCTGTAGGATATTTTTCTTTTTTTGGATCCCCGTTCATTATATAATCTATATATTCTTTTGCACCACCATCAACCTGATCAAATGTTTTAACCTTATCTGCGCGCCAGGCAGCTTCCAACCCGACGGCTAAATCAGACCATAAAAAAATTTCAATATCCTCTTGGACGTCCATATCAAAATTATCGCTAGACCAATTTCCAAATGGAATTACTTTGCCTATTTCTGCGTATCCAACAAAGCCCGGGTGGGTGGGGATGGTACCAAATTCATATACCGCCAGGTCATATGATTTAGCAACTCCTGCAAGTTGCGAATCTAAAAGGGCTTGATAACCTTCTAATTCACCCTTTAATGGATCTTCTCGCCGGGCGCCGACACCTCCGTGAAATATTTTAACTATATGGTCGTTTTCAAACAATGCTGCAACCCCGAAGCCTCCAGTTCCGATTATTTTTACATATCTAGAATTACTAAATATTTGACTTGGGGAGCCTTTACCCGGGTTCAGCCCTTGCGTAGCATTTTTCAAATCATCACAAGATATTGAATGATGAAAGAGCCGGCGCAGATCTTTTCTAAATATTTCACAATTATATTGTAAAATATCTTCATATTTTTGTGAACTTTTTTGTTTAACAGCTTTTTCAAAATCTTCTGGCTGTTCTGGCGGCTGCGCGTCGTCGTACGGCCCGGTGCCGCTGCTAGCCACGCCGGCTTCGTGTGCCCGGGTAAAATCACGCCATTGCTTGAATTTTTTCCAGTCTGTCTCGTCACCAGTTGGTTGCCAGGTTTTTGAGCCGGCTTGTGCTGCTTTTTTACGCTTTTCAAGATCTGCTATGGTATCAAGAATATCATCTGTGATCTCTTCATTTAGGAATTTTCGCCAATTTTCGATTATGAGCTTCATTAGCTGACGTCTCCTACTGGACACCACCGATATGCGCCACCACCGGTGGCATCAAATGAAATTAATGTTATCGCGGTGCCGTTTGTTAAGGTTTTTGATGTGGTACCATCGGCTGCATTCTTATATGAAACTATATTGTTGCCGGAACTAGTTTGTACACCAAGAATTATCTGTACCTGGCCTTCAAATGTGGGATCTGGTAACGTGCCAGTAATATCGCTGCCTGTTGTATTAACCATTTTGTTAAATGGCGCAGTCGCACTTAGCGCAGCAGAAGAATTCATCAGGGTGTTGACTGTCAAGCCAAAATTTCTATTAATCTTAAGGGCGCTATCACTAGAATCGACTGTAAGAACGGTGTTATCTCCCTGAGTCGCTAAACAAAGGTCTTTGTTTGAGACAGTTGGCTGGAGATAAACGTCGCTGCTAATATTCATTATACTCATAACTCTAGTTCCGGCGGCATCAAAATATATATTGTTACCGGCAGCATCGAGAATAATATCATCATCACCATCTATTAAGGTGTCATCACCAGAGTCTCCAAATTTCGATCCCATTCTTTATTTCCTTATTTTATTTTACGTAAACGAATTTCTAAATTTTTTACAAAATCAGCTGGGAATTCTTTTGGTCTTAATTCTAAAAGTATCTTAATTGCTTTTGAATATTCTATTCCTTCTGGCGCTGCTTTTTCATCAAATTGTTTTATAATTGCATCATTGCTAATTAGCATTTTAGTATATTTTACAGCTAGTTGATTATACGAAAGCTTTTTCTTATAAAAATTTATATATTTTCTTGGATTCATATTCATTTCTTTTGCAAATCCAATAATTTTTTTTCTGTCTGACATTCCAGCTGGTTCTTTCGACGATTTTTCTTTTGATTTCTTTTTTCTCTTTCTCTTGAGAAAATCAAGAACTCCCTCAGATACATCTTTGGTTTCCATCAAAATATTTGAATATGCTTCTTTGAAGCCGGCAAAAACTAAATGATTTTTCTTTAAAGGATCTTTTAAGTTTTCATTATTAAAAATCCACCTAACATAATCAGATAATATATCAGACAACCAAGTTTCATATTCAAAATCATCTCCAAGATATTTTTTCTCTCTCCAAACTCTCCAGGTCCAATCCTCGCTCGATCGATCGACCGGTTCGCCGGGTTCAGGGGCGGCGGCCTGTGCATCTTTATCGCTTGTTGCACCTTGTCTTAGACCAGTTTTTTCTTTACCAACGCCAAATTCTCCAAATGATTTTTGATCTTTTAAATCTAAAGGTTCAATATTCGTAATATCTCCTTTATTTTTAACTATTTGTTTTCCATAACTCAATGACAAGCCATTTACTTTTTGAGTTATATGCTGTAGTTCATGTCTAATAGTGTCTTTTAATTGATCATCATTCTTTAACATTGGAGACCATGGATTTAGCTGTACAATTAAATGATCTGGTTTGCCAGTAATCATAGCCGTAGCTGCTCTTCCTAGAAAATCAAATTTACCTATTTCTACTAAAAGAGGAAAGGAATAATTTTTTAATATATTATCTACCCAGTCAGATTTAAAAGCATTTGTCTCTGCATCCCAATAATTTATAATAGGTTTTGCTATTTTTTTAAAATCTTCATTTTTTATGTTTCCATAATATACCAGTATAGCACCAGTTTTGATCAGATTATTATCGAGATAATAAATTTCGCTAGATGGAATTTTTATAATTTCTTTGTGTTCTTTATCACTATTTTTTGCATTAACAGCAATTTTATATATCGCATTGGCCGCGGCTTCTGAATGTTTTAATTCTGCTTCATTTAAAAAAGTTCGCCAATTTTCTTGTATATGTATCATTTGTTTCCTCTAGGAATTTGCCAAGTCTTTTAATAAATCTCGATTATCAACATCCACTATTTGATCAAAACCTTCCGCCGGCGAAGGTTTTTCATAAGCTTTAAACATTCTATCAAATGCGGCCGGCGGTATTGTTTTACTTTTACCCATTCTCTTTGCAGTTTCTGTTCTATTATGAGCAACCTTTTTAATTAATTCTTCAGCACCTTCAAATTTAAAATCAACAGCTATCTTTTCATATTCTTCTTCTCGACCTTCAACAGATTCCAAAGCTCTAGCTCGCGCACCAGAATTCATATTTGTCATATCGATAACAATATCCAAGCCACTTGGTACTGCGCCGGCGACTTTTTGTGAAAAAAGATCCTGTACTTTATTGTTGGCTTCTATGACCTTATCAAAAGAAAGAGGCTGCCAAGTCATCCAAGAAGGCGATTCAATTACTTTGCCATATTTTGAATCTTTTTCACCCACTGTGGAGCCTGGCGGTGGAGAAGAAAACATATCATCGTATGTCCATCCATATTCAGAAGCAACACTTTCTGCAATATCATCTCTATTAATAATGTAGGGTGTTTCTTCAAACGTATTTTTTATCCAAGTTGATTTGCCAATTGACGGCGGGCCGACTAAAACAAAGATTTTTTTATTTTGTTCCCCTTCGGTTAAATATTTTCTCCAATTTTCAAGTAATAGTTTCATTGTATCCCTGCTCCTCTCATAATTCCCAAAGCAGCTGCTTCTGGTTTATTAAATTTGTTCATTATAATATTTTTAATCTTATCTGCCGGTAGCCCGCGGGCCGCTAAACTTTTAGCAAATTCAACAGGATTAGCTTGACCTTGTGGCTTCTGTTGTTTTTTAGGTTTTTCTTTTTTCTTTTGCTGTGCAGCGGCCACTACTGTACCTTTGACGCCAAAAGACTCAATGGGCTCCCAATTTACAATCTTATTAGAATGAAATGGTTTTCCGCCAGGACCAACCAATGTTGTAATATGAGGAGCTGCATTTTTAGTTGGAGCCGGCAATTTTGTCTTATTTACACGGAAGGCCATGGCTTGTCCGGATTCATCATTAATAATACCCCATCCATCAATTTCCAAAACTAGCTCACTTCCTTCTTCCCAGCCTTGTAACAAAGGGCCCATATTGATTGTCATATGGTGCGGCCATTTACCTTCTTTATCTTTAAAACCTTCCGGAATTTCACCGACATGTTCTTTTGCTTTAGATAATAAAAGCTGTACAGCATCATTATCAATATTAACAGACGAATAATTTTGGGCAACTGGCGTATTTTGTTCTTCCAAATACTGTCGCCAGTTTTCAAGTAATAGTTTCATATGTTTCTCCAAATATTTCTGCTCCAACAACACCATAATCTCCCGGGCCATATTGCACCAAGATATCTCCTGCTTCGCCTTGTAACAAATCGGGAGACCAAGAAACTTTTACTTGAAATGGCTGTTGCATTTCTTTAGCAAAAACTGGTATGTTTTTCTTTGATGCCTTCCCGGGTTCCAAAATATCATACGTATTTCCAAAACTTTTCGCAGGATCCTTGGGGTGCTCTAGAGGAATAGGCCATTCTTCGCCCCTAGTACCTGTCATAACGGCTGCGCCGCCGGGAGGGACAGTAACACCTTTAGGTGCTGGACTTTCCCGAGTGTATATTATTTCGCCCTCTTCAGCATATCTAAAATCAAGAGGAATAGGTTTTTTAGCAGTTTGAAAAGCTTCAGGATCTTGAGATAGATCTGGATTTTCATCAGCCCCTATAGCCTCGGTCAAATACTTTCGCCAGTTTTCAAGTAATAGTTTCATTTTTTTCCTCTATATTTTCATTGCTTTTTTAATTGCTTTTTTAAATTTTTTCGAAGTTTCGAAATTATCTTTTTGAGTTTCACCAAGTTCAAAAAAATCATAGCCAGAATGTTCGTGGCTTAATGTAATCTTGGCCGACGGCATAGAAGCTTTAAAATAGGTGATTCTCTGCTCTTTAAAGACCTTTTGTGGATTATTTATATCTAGCCCTGTCTCTTCCTTAACTTCTCTTAAAAGACCCTCTACGTCGGTCTCATCGCTATGGATATGTCCACCCGGTAAATCCCATTCTCCTTTAAAGTCTCCCATATCACTTTTCAATAATAAAATTTTGTTTTCCTTATCATGAAGAACGACTTTTGATACCTGATCTGTATCCATATTATTCTCTGTTAATAAATAGGCGCGCCATCGCTCAAACAAAATATTCATAAATATAAATAGTTTATAATTCAAACGCGCGTAACATTTGTTTTGTTTCTACTATCATATGTGTGTGAATTTTAGTCCAGCCACGATATTTAGGACCTTCGTGGTCGGGGTCTGCGGTACCATTTTTGGCGCGCAGAGCCAAATGAACCAATTCATGAATTAAAGCGCTTTCAGAAATTCTATGATTGTATCCTTGCCAAACCCATATAATGTTATTTGTTTCTACTAAGCCTATGATATTGCGATCTTCATAACGATCGCCGTGTATATCATATCCTTTTCCACTAGTGCGCTTTTCGGTATCCCATTGAATCATTACTTTTTCAAGCATTCCTCTGACTGCCATATTTTTATCTTCAAAATATTCTAACCATTGATGATAAAAAACAAATAAAGCAAATGTAGTTTTATGTACTGGATAGGTTTTACAATTTGGTACTATTTGAGTTGCTTCACTAAAATAAGGAATTATAATCATTTGAGGAAAATTATCAGCTGGTTTGCACTGCGCTCTTTTATAAACTACTCTATAATCATTGTTGAGAAAAATAGTTGAGTTATGGCTGTTGCAGGTGATACTGCACAATATCACGATTAAAAAAATGGCAAGTTTTTTTATCATTCATCTGTCCCACCTTTGCATATCTCATCTAGAATCTCCATCAAGCTAGCGTACATTTCTGTGGGATTATTTGTTAATTTATACCAAGCGCCGTTGCCGGCAACAGCTATATCTTCCCACTGCGATGAGCCGGCTGTTCTAGAAAATGTAAATAATTTAAGCTGTGGCGTACCAGAAACAGCTGTTTTTACATTTTCTATACTCAAGTTTGGCTCTAAATAACTTTGAGGTACTTCATCACTAAAAACAATAATTATACGATCGGCTCCGGAGCGCCAGCTAATATCAAAATTTTGTAATGGAGGTTCCGATTCGACCACACTTGTACCAAAGTTGGCTGTCCCGGGCCAAACAAAACTAGAAATAGGTTGTGGTAGTGTAGCCGTTATATTTTGAACTGATATATAAATCGCATCCAACAGCATCTCATAGGCAGTGCTCATCGATTGCATGCTAGTATCCATACCGGCTAATGAAACTAAGTAATCGGAAAATCCAATTAAATCTTGTACTAGTTCCAAACGTTCATCATAAGTTGAAGGTAACACAGCTACTGGGCCTCTCATAAATGCCCACTTAATAACATCTTCATCACTGAAATTTTGTGCAAACTGATTTAATGCTATCATTACAGCACTCATTTCGTCGCCCATCGAACCAGACCAGTCGACAATAAAGAGCACATCTGTCTCTTTCATCTCTTCGCCCCAATCTGCTATACCATCGCAATCATCGTCGAGGCCATTACAAATTTCTTCTTGTGGGACTATTTCACCCTTGCAATAGTAGGGGACGAAAACTTCGCTTTCATCATAGCTACCCCAAGTTCCTGCATCACAGGTCATTTCTCCGGGTATACATATACCAACTAAAAGAGTACCTTCTGGGCCGGTATAGCATGCTCCAAAAAGATCTTCATCAATCTCTTGGTTACAATTGTCATCAAAATTATTACATTTTTCTTGACTTAATTCCATACCAATAAGAGGATCACAAATAGCATTTGGATCGCCAGAAGGCGCCCAATAACACAAAGCATAACATTCTGTCATCGCTAGATTTATACAATCAGGATCTAAACATTGACAAGTCTTGTAGCCTTGCCCACAAATAAGAGGATCATCTTGACAAGGGAATAAAACACCAATGTCTTGTATAGTGCAGACGCACTCTAATCCTTCATCTATCTGGCCGTCACAATCATTATCTAAACCGTCACATATTTCATCATTTTTTGGAGGAGCAGTACAAGATATCCATTTGCCCTCATAACACATTTCATATCCAGCGCCACAAGCTGTAGCACAAGGCTGAATTAAATCTTCATCTGTATCCCCGTCACAATTATCATCAATACCATTACATTCTTCTGAGGGAATTATACCACATTCACCACAATCATTCAGCTGTCCTTCATCAATTTCACCGTCGCAGTCATCATCTTCATAATTGCATAATTCTTCTTCACAGGCCGTAGTACAATCTGTATATTGGATTAATCCTTTATTACAGACTTTTTCCTGAGTACCAGGATACCCGTCTTCTGTCACACATTCGACTTCATCAATAAGATACTGCGTTGGATCACATTCCATATACTGTATACATTCAGATTCAGAATAAAGTGTTGGAGGGTCATCGCAAATATTCATACATATTTCTTTTCTCCATATCGCATCTAATGGAGGACAAAAATACATTGCACATTCAATACATTCCGGATCAGGTTCCGGATCTTCAATTACCCAAGGAACAATATCTGGTCCATTATTAACATCTTCTTCTTCACTATCTTCGCTAACGTCTTGTGCCAGGGTCATCCCGGGATTATTTGAGTCGCTACATACTGTTAGACACATTCCCAGCAATATTGCTAATAACGTGCCAGGCAGTATGTGCTTTTTTCTCATTTATCAATTAGTCCCTCTAACCTTCCTACGATTCGTAAAATTTCTCGACTATCTGACTCGATTTTATCAATATTTCTTCGTAGTTCTGTAATATCAATTTCTATTCTGGTAATTCTATCATTATCTGTAGTCTGTACCCAGAATATTATGCCCGCTATACAAGTTATGACAGCAACAACAAACGTAAACCAATCTTTAACTTTATCTAAATTAAATTCCATTAATTATTTCTTAATTTCCTTCTTTCTTCTCTTTTTTTCATCTTTCTTTCTATTCTATCTAATTTATTTTTAATTTGTTTCTGCTGTACATGTATCTGTGTTTGTACTTGATTATTTGATTGGCTGTACAAGGTTTCACTTTTTGCCTGAGATATGCAAAATACAAAAAAACTTAATATTAACGCTAGTCCCAACAATAGACATATATTACTATATTTTTTCATTTAAAAACTTTTTCCTTGGCAGTTAAGAATAATTTTGGAAGAAAACTTTTCTTCAACTTTAATAATCTATCAAATCTAACTTGTTCTCTGGAATCTAGATAAAGTGTGGTCGGTTTTTTTCTTTCGCCATCAATCAATTGTTCTGAAAAATCATAAAATTTGGATTTAGGTATGTTCTTCGCAGCTGCAGTTTGTGTCGATATTATCGACGCCATAAAAAATATACTGAATAAAAATAATTTTATGATTTTTTTCACTTCATTATTGACTCCTTAATATTAACATTTGGCAACTTTTTTTGTAATCATTAGCGATCTGGTTATGACGTCTGCTTTTATTTCCTTCATTAAATGAGACCAATTTTCAATATCCGATTTGGTCATCTCATCCATCATAGACCACAAAGAATCAATTTCATCTTGCAATTTTTCGTTTTTTATGATAAGATATTTATTCTCTTTAACGAGAAGATCTATTTCTTCTTTAAGTGATCTTAATGCTTCATACGTTTCTTTTTCTAAATCTTCCATATAATAACTACTTTTCTATTTGTTCTTTTTCTACTTCTTTCCAAACTTTAAGTAAAGTCCTACATAAATTTGTTATTATTTTATTTCTATCATAAAATATATTAAATTTGTCTGTCATAGATAATTTAAGCAGATCCTCTACCTCTTCTTTCGAGTAATATTTCACCTCAAAGAAAGGGGACATTAAGCTATTTCCTTAAAATTATTTTCTTCTGCTCCTTCTTGCGCGGCCTCTAACGTTTTATCTAGTAACTCTAAAGCCAGTACTGCTTCTAGAATTTTTAATAGTTTATTCATCAAATTTGTATTATCATTATCGATACCAGAATTATGTAACGTTAAAAAATCGGCCGTCGACATACCTTTGAGCGGAGCAGGGCCACCGCCATATGGTACCTCATCCGCACTTTCACTTGGTGTAGAACCAACGTTATTTTGTATACCAGAATTCGAATCTCCAGGCGCAACTACAGGGTTTAAACTATTGTTAGTTGGTAATGCCGGCTGCGCGCCAGAAGATACAGGGTGTACACCGGTGATATCCATTTTTTTTCTCCGTTTATAAATTAATTAGGGTGATACATTTAATATAATTTTACTTTATATAATATTTGTTTATAATAGTACTATAATATGAATATAGGTGATCTAGTAAAATTAAAAGGTTTTAAACAAAGTCATCCCAATGATATACCACATGGTATCATATCGGCTGATTTGGGTTTAAACAAATATAAAGTAAATTGGCTAAACGAAGATATTGCATCGCGCTGGGCAATGCCGGCAATTATGCCTATAGAAAAATTAGAGTTGATTAACGGAGTTAAGGTCCCAAATTCTTAAACATATCAATTATAGGATACTCATCTGTTTCTTCTCTAGAAGTAAGAAACATAGTATATTCCCAGATTTCTACTAGCGCTCGGCCGGCTTTTGTAAAATCATCATATCCTATATTTAGTGCGCCCTTATCTTTAAAGAGAGTGACAAAATAAGGTTTTATAAACCAAAAATGTCTTTTTTTATTAATATCGTGATAAACATATCCAATTGGTTTTGATTGGATATCGGGTAACGTTACTGTGTGTTTGTGGCGATCGATTTCTTTGTATCTTATTCTCTTCATAACGTTAATAATTAGTTGTTTGAGATAATTATTAGTATGGAGAACTTGAACGAATATAATCTAGGCGATATGGTTGAATTAACTATTCAAATACGTAAACCAAAATTAAAAGGCATTATTATACAGCTATTAGGCTACAATAAAGCTTTAGGCGACTTTGTTTATTTGATATATTGTTTCTCATTCAAACCCCCAAAAAAAATCAAGTGGACACACCGCTCAGTTCAAAAAATTTCTTAAATTTAAATATTTTAAGAATATTGCCAATCTTAAAGCATATCTATTAATAGAAGTGCATAAATTTATGCATCTTTCTTTACTGACCTTTCAGGGAGGACGTCAGAGTGGTGTCGTTTATCATAGGAACTGTTGTAGGTATATGGGGACATCATGTTTACCATCACCTAACCAATCCGGATTATAAATTTTATAATTAATTCTTATTATAGTATTACTGGCTTAAGCCACCCATTAGCAATATTGCAATGAGGCCCGGTATATTATCTCTAATATACACACCGGAAAATAACGTTTCTGTGCGGCCGCCAACATAAGATATGGCTGCATCTAAGTGTTGGCTTATGTCGGGATCAGAAGCCATTTCTGAATTGGCTACCAATAACAACGCACCAATAGATGATTTTTCTTTTGATGGAGGACAGGGAGATCTTTTATAACAATTCTGTAATACTACAGAACCTAAATTTGACATATTGGGTTCTTTTATAACAGTTGAGCCAATTAACATTCTCCCGTCGGCCTTCATACATCTTTCTAAATCTTTCGAATCAAATGATTGAATTGGTGATTTTTCAGAAGCCAGTTTAAATGTTTGGGATAAGAGCTTTGCAAAACCTGTATTGGCAGTTGGAAATAATCCCATCATCCCTACTTTACCTCTGAGAAACTTAACCTGTCTTTCGTTGTCTAAAATTATATGTGGAGAATCTTTCACATCATTCGCCAATGACATAGCATTTTTGGCAATTGTTACGTTGAGTAATTCTTGAGCAGTCGGCCAAGTAACTATATAAAAAACTTTACCTTCAGCGCTTACTGAATTTAAATAGCGTTTGAAAACATCGTCGAGCGCGAAACAGGCACTGCCAGTTCCGCCGCCTCCGCCGGCTAATATGAATAACCAATCAACTTTGCCGAGTTTGGTACGAAGCGCATCCTCCACAACAGCACCCTGTTGTTTTAAAACACCTTTTCCAAATTCTACATTCTTTCCTACACCATCAGCTTCCGGAATTAGTACTAGATGCTGTGGGTCAATACCATCTGGCTGATCTTTACTAGTTGTGTTAATGAGTAGTGTTTTATTAAAACCTAAATCTAAAAAAGCTTTCGCTAATTTTCCGCCGCCACCACCGACTCCAACAAAAGCACAATTTAAAGCGCTTGTGGCTATATTATCTTCTAGCTGATCAGCCTGCGCAACCTCTTCAGTATCCCCATAGAGTTCTACAAAATCAAATTCTTTCATAATTTTTTACCTTTTTAATCAATCTGTATCTCCAAACCTTTCATCTTCATAATATGGAAGATATTCTTCATCTTCTTTTTTCCATATAAGTTTGAGTACCACATGAATATGTTCTTTTGTCAAAGTAGTATATAATTCACCTAAATTATTACGAGCTTCCAATGAAGTTAACTTATCTTTTCTCAAATCAATACAAATTACACACATTATAACATCCTTTTTTTATTCTTTATACTCTAGGCGAGGATCTCCTGCTCTTTTAGCAAGAATTTTTTCGACATGTCGCTCTATATAAGGATTACCTTTCGCCCACTCAGCACCGGATTCATATGCATTATTATAGGCCCACAAACTATGTTCATCATCTCCGTATAATTCTTGGCCTCGGTTAGGAATTCCCAATATAGCGTCACCGCGGCCGTCCGTCCCGGGAAATGGTCCCCGGGCAGGCGCCGGCCTATATCGGCCGCCTCTCTCAAGATGCTTGTCTCTTGCGTAATCATAATCTTCTTCTTTTAAAACGTTTGATAATTCTTCTTTAATAATTCGTTTTAATTGTTGTTTTGTAATATTCTTTTTATTTTCGAAGAGACTTCCAGTCGTAACGTCTCTTAAGGAATATTGCCTTAATTTCATAGCATATTTTTCAACTTTATCATTTACTCTCTGCATAATTAGATTT
>Ga0208299_1000141_pt1 | contig 68385 bp, 102 predicted proteins | sample 15_taG_FD_184089 | JGI IMG/M metagenome (GOLD analysis project Ga0208299, IMG submission 184089) | Marine viral communities from the Subarctic Pacific Ocean - 15_ETSP_OMZ_AT15312 metaG (SPAdes) (version 2) | ecosystem: Environmental > Aquatic > Marine > Oceanic | place: Pacific Ocean... | reverse complement strand
CAGATACAACTGATCCGGGACCGAGCCCCCAGTTATTTCGGGATGGACGACATACGCCAGTCCCTTATCGCCGCGGTGCTAGATCGGTTACGGAAGTACTATTCGAATCAGAACGATAAGGTCAGGCTGGCGAGTGTCTTGTGGTGGGCAGCTAGGACGGCAGTGACGTGGTGGGGAAGGAAGTTCGAGAGAGAAGAATCAGACGGTGTAGTGGAAGCGGAGCATCGGGGAGACAGCGACGGGTCGTGAGATCATTTCTGTTTTCGGAGCCTGAGCCTTCTTGCCCTTCTTGCCCTTCTTCTCCTCGGAAGCGGTCCCTTCGTCGGCGACTTCGACTTCTACCTCTTCAGTGAGCTCTGGCAGGGCCTCTGTGGCGGTGTAGATGATGTAGTAACCCTGTCGGTCGAGATCGATGCCAACGACTCCACCCCGCTGCATGTCCATGACGATCTTCTGAGCCGTCTTGTTGAAACTGCCAGCCAGGTTCTGTCCTGGTTTTGATTCGGTTTTGCGCGTGTGCTTTTCGAGAACTTCATGGTCACCGAATCGACTGTCCCGGTAGAACTCCATGCGCTGGAGCCGAGTCATGCCCTTCATCTGTGTGACCAGATAGCGGATACGAGCATCGGGGTCCCAGGAGAAGAAGTCGCTCAGAGGCTCTCCTTCTTTCCCGACCTTTTCTGCGACCTGGATGCCGCCACGTCCCTGGTTCCTGGCTTCTCTCCGGGCTCGAACGATGTCGGCCTGGGTCACCGCGAAGTTGGCCTCCACGAAGTCACTCAGTTGTTCATTGCGAGTCGGTACCGTGCCTGCTCGGCTCATCTTCTCTCCTATTCCCATTCCGGGATTCGTGAACGATACTCGGCTTTAAGGTCCTCTAGTAGCAGAACCTCAACTCCGTTCTTGTCTGCAAAGTCTATCACTGGTGCAGATCTGGCATTCGTGTATATTATCAGCTTCTTATCGGGGTAGTCCCGCAAGAAGGCTTTCAGCTTGGACTTGTCCCCGGTGAAGAATCGACCCTTCACCTCTACGTAATACTCACCGTTCGATCCGTTGACGTGGAAGTCGGGGAGGTAGTGTCGGGTCTTCTTTCCGACCTTGATCTCGAACTTCTCTGGCTCATAGGTCCAGGACCCCTCTCCGTCCCGTAGCGTAAGGATTCGAGCGAGGTTGGCCTCCATCTTGGAGCGCAGGAATATACCCAGATCTTCCCGGACGCGGGACACGGCTCTCATTCGGCTCCGACGCTTCTTCTTGACTCCCATGAGCCAGCGCTTCAGTGACTTAGCCGTATGGTTCTCTCGGACTTTGTTCATGACAGTTTCAGAACCGCCGAGCAAGTCGACGTATCGAGCGATCTCTTCAGCAGAGAGCCGGAGGTGTTCTGCAATCTGTTCGTAGTTCAGGAAGTGAAGGGAGCCAAGGATAAAGGCTTTGTCCCGGGGCTTGAGCCGGCGGTTAAACCAGGTGAGTGTGTGGCCGTCAGTGGTCATTGATTTCCTGTTCAGTGATTTCAGGTAACGGGGCACTTTCATCGGACTTGCCCAGAAGATCAGTCTCGCCTCCTCTGAGCACAAGTCCTACCATCTCCTTTGTCCACTCTCGATCCTCAGGATGATGGATTCCCTGCTGTATCAGCATCTCCATCCAATACTTTTGAGCCCGTCCCTTTGACCAGGCTCGGATGGCATCGATTATCATCCGGGCCCACTCAGGACGACGGAGGACGTAGATGACACTGTTGATTATCATTCCCCACAAGACGACGCCGTAATGGCCTCCTACCGGAAGGGACCCAGAGCCTGCAGCTTTCAGCATTCGAGTGCGGGACTTGGACCGGCTCTGAACCGATACGCTCCGCTTAGCTGTTACTGCTTTCAGGTCAACAACAATGCCGCCGATGCAGGCCGTGCCCCAGATGGCCACTGTCGTGTAGTAGATCAGTAGGACGTTGTTCTTGCGACCGGCGCTGTCACGGGCCCATGCGAGGACGAGACCGATCAGCAGCAGGAGGAAGACGGAGATGACACCGATATCGTAGAACACGGGGTTTACCTTCGAACAAGTTTCTTCGGGCTCTCTCTAGTCGCGAGAACCGATTTGGGAGGCTTTGGCTTGGGAGAGAGAGTCGTCCCGACCTTTTTGGCAGGAACCTCGACCCGAACAATCCGTGGTCCCTGTTGAATGAACCAGATGAAGAATCCGATAAGAGCGACAAGTGCCCCCGTAATGATCTTCGTCACCAGGGAGTAGGAGCCTTTCAGCTGGTTGAATTCCTTCTCGAGAGCAAGAATCCGGGCCTCGTTGTTGTCGTGCCCTTCTTTGATCGCTTCCAAATTTGGTATCACGTCTAACTTCTCCTGAGCCTTTTCCATGGCTCCCCTGACCCCTTCGAGTCCAGATTGAATTGTTGAGAACTTCTCGTAAATATTCTTGAGCTCCATGACGACTTTGATCCGCCATTCGCCCTCGGTATACCCCTTCATGTCCCCTGGCATAATCCCCTCCCTCAGTTCCTCTTCAGCTTCAGCTGTTGTCCCGCGATTCAACCACGTCAAAAATGACGACACAGCCGTATTGCTTGTCGCCCATATAGAGGGGTGAGCTCTTGACCGAGAGGACTGTCGGACCGCTCTCCTTCATGAGAGCCATGGATCCTTTAACGCTCTCCTGATTCTGCAGCGACCGGAAAGCTGGAAGCTCCTCGGTCGGCATCTCCCTGATTGGCTTCAGGTCTTCATCAACTGCCCAGATGCGATAGGCTTCTGCCCACTTCTCCGGAGGCAACATGATGCTTGAAGGATTCAGGATTGCCATTGCCTGATCATTGAAGTAGACGAACCTGCCCTTCATATTGATAACGAGAACTGCTCTGCTCATTTCTTGAATGATTTGAGTCACAAGAGAGGGAAAGTTCTTGGACGGGCAAGAGTCACAGATGACTTCCCCGCAACCTTTTACGTTCCGGCTTGTGGCCATCAAGAATTCTTGCAACAGGAGAGACCAATCTTCTTCAGAATCGAAGTTCGAAGTCATTGTGTTCAGGCTCGCAATGGCTTCGTCTAGGTGCTTTCTAATAGGCATCTGATCTCTAAAGCTCTCGTCACTTCTAGGAGGACCGTTCTGGGATTCGCTAAGCAGTCTGTATAGGACAGTATAACGTCTGCCCGAGAGCATTCGGCTTCTGTCCCACCCCTAATAACTACTATAGCTCCTCCCTGTTCCCGAACCCACTCGATCTGTTCCTTGCTGCGCAGGTCCGAGAGGACAACATGGACAAGTCCCCCCTGGTGGAACCGTTCCTTTAGTGCCTCCAGCCAAATCTCTGTTCCATGCGCTTCCTGAATCGCTTCGATCGATGACTCCACCGAAAGCTTCTTCTCCGGGAGGTTCTGTTCAAAGTAACTCTGCAACTGGTAGACCGGTTCATGGACTCGTACAGAAGTGAATCGGGGACAGTGAGTCGTAAACAGTTCGGCTAGCTGATTCGGTTCATCGAGGGGCCAGCCCAGGATTCCTACCAGATGATTCTTCCCGGGCTTCATCATTGCGGGATCTCCTACAGTAATAGTCCGTTCAGCAGCTCGACCAGCTCGTCATGTTCCGGTAAAGTAGCCGCTTCGAGTTCGATGACGCGCCGGGCAGTAGCTTTTGCCAGGCCCTTCAACCTCCTGTCTCTCTTGGCTTGTCTCTCAAACTTGGCCAAGATCTTCTGTTTGTCTCCTCCAAAGTGAACAGGCTTATAGTGATGAGCTCCCTGTACCTCAATGATGACTTGAAAGGTGGGGAGGTAGAAGTCAACATGATTCCGAGACTCACCCCGGCGCAAGAGATTCGGAAACAGCTTCTTCCAACCCACCTGCTCCTGTGTCAAAAAACCGGAGGAGAGACAGGCCGAGTCACTCAGCGCCTTCCAAACTTTCTGCTCCGGCTTGCTACGTCTTGATGCTCCCAAGATACTTCTCCAGTGACATAGGTCTTGCCCTCTTGCCCACCTCTATCAGACAGTTGATGAGTTCAGGGTCAAAACATAAGGGGTTCGCTTGTGGTGTGTAGTCGGGAGCAATAATCCGGATCTTAAGCCCCGGCCTCGCCAGCTCCTTCAAGTTCAACAAAGTCTTCATCAGTGAGTCAGAGTAGCCCGAGCCAAAGAGCCGGGCCAACACTTTGTTGCCCCACACCTTCTGGTCCTTGTTGTTCTCCCCAGCTCCACGCGCCAGATAGATATCCAATTCGGTCACTTCAGGGTGCGCTTCCAGAAACTGATGAGGGAATATGTGACTGATGCCCCCGTCAATGGAGAGGAGTCCCTCAACCCGTTTCGGAGGGAAGAGTCCCGGAATGGCACAGGAAGCCAGGACGAGATTCACCGGGTCCTCAATCCCGCGACAGTCCTTCTCTTGATACTCGAAACCGCCAAGGCGGGTGATCCCGATGTAGAGGGGAAGTCCCGCCCGCCAAAGAGACTGAAGGCAGAAGAGTTCTCGGAGGAAGTTCTCGAGGGGCTTTGTACAGTAGAGGCTCCCCTTGACGAAGAATCGGAGGAAGGCAGGCACCCGATTATTGTAGACGGAGCTGTCACCAGAGAGCGTCCTCCAGTTCGACTCCAGAATCGCAGCCTGGTAAACCAGATCCCGTTGGAAGTCCATAGACATGAAGAGGGCGTTGATGGCCCCAGAGGACGTTCCGGCGTACAGATCGTACTGAAGCTGGGGTTCCTGCTTCACGAGGTTCCTGATCGCTCCTACTTGGATGGCAGCGAGAACTCCTCCGGCGCTGAAGATAGCTGCTCTCATGGATCCGGCTCCGAAGGCTCGAAGAGAATCCAGTCAACCCCCAGGTTCTCCGGAACCAAGCAGCAGAACATCATCCGGCCACCCGACTTGAGATCAATAGTTGCCTGGTTTAAGTGGACTCCGATCCGGGCGTAAGTGTCAGCTTCTTTCACTCGGAAGACAGCCCTCTTGAAGAACAGGTTCGCGATATCCAGCTCAGGAGACCGATGAATCACCTTCTCTCCGCTCTCAGCTGCTAACTGAATCACGTAGCTAAGACTGGCATCAGACTTGCTCTGCTTCTTGGTCTTACGACTCATCAGGAACCTCCACGTCAAGAACATCTAATGCTGCACGAGCCACAGCCTCTTCAAAGGTCGGACAGCCGAGGGCTTCTCCGGCGAATGACTCAGGCAGTTTTCCTTCTCGATAAAGAGGCTCTTGAAAGAATGTAAAGTCGTATCCATTCTCCGTTCGGTATACCCGCCACTTTGAGTACCTGAGTGCTTCCATCTCCCGGATGACAGCAAAAGCTTTTTCGGGGCAGGAAGAGTAGGGCTCATAATTTCTGCAGTGGATCCGTACTCCATTCTCAATGATTTCGATATCTTTCGTTTGGATGTCGAACAGGTGCTGAGCGATAAGTTGATCTAGTTTACGACTCATCGCTTCTCCCGTGTCTCGACAAAGGGCAGGTCCTTTCCTTGAGCGCCGGCTTCAAGTGTGATCAGTTTCTGCTCGTGAATGAAAGCCATCAGGTCCTCGAAGAGGTTGTCGTCTTCGATCCGTTCCAGGTGCCCACCGATCATCTCCTCACAGTAGATCTTGGTTTCTTGTCGGTCGATGAACAGCAAGAAGTCCCGGAGTCCGTAGCCGATCTCCGCCAATCGCAGCCAGCGCCCAGGCCGGGCACCAGTAACGGGCATAGCCCACCGCTCCTTGCATCGAACGATGAACCTGCTACCAATCAATTGAGTCATTTGTTACCTATATCCATAGTTAGAGGGAATTGCCATCGAGAGAGCATTGGACGAGTACGCAGCAAAGCCCATGCCCCCCATAGCCAGGCCTGCGCCAACCCTGCCGCCGATTTCCGGTTGATCCTTAAAGAGAGTGTTGAAAGCGTTTTTTGTCCGGCCCCATTGATTCACCCCATTTGAAGCTTTGGCCCCAAGGCCCACTTGAAGTGCTGCTTCAGGGGCTATTGCTCCACGGCTCAGGGCTCCACCCGCCGCTTTAACAGCTGAATTGGGGGCCAGCTGACTCCCGGCACTTATTGCTCGATTGGCCCATGGCCGAAACATCCCTCTCCCGTTAACGTTCTTCACGGCCCCTGCTCCAATGGCTCCGCCGATAGCTGCTCCTCTGATTCCGGAGTTGAGCAATCCGCCGAAGGACATGTCATTGTTCGTGAGCCCGAGCATGGAGGTGGGAATGCCTGCAATGCCTGTGGCCAGGTGGGTCCCCATTCCGAGACCTGCTCCCACTGCTGCTCCGCCTGCTGCTCGTGCGAGATGAGACCCGCCTTCGGTAGCCAGGTCAGTCCATGCAGCTCGGACGCCTCCGCCCCATTGCTGCTTGAACCACTCTTTCCCGCCCTTCTCCATTGCCCCTGTCAGGGAGGCCATTGTTTCGGCACCGGCTGTTTCAAAAGCTCCGGCGACTTTTCCCAGGAACGACTTTGCGGCTCCTCCAGCTGCAGCACTCATGTACCCACTCTCCTATAGCGTTGTCGAGATTCCAATAGTAATGACAAAGCCAGGGACTGGTATCCCAGTGAGGGGTCCGAGGCTCATCCCTACTCCAATTGTAACGAAGGAGTCATGGAGGAAGCTCGTGAGAGTGCTGAGGTTGAAGGAAACAGGGAAACCTAGCAGGAGAAGGTGCCCGGGACTTGCGTATCCCAGGCCTAAGCCTAAGAAGCGGAACACTTGTTGGTTGCCGTAGCTTAGCTTCAGCAGGTGCGTGGACAATGCCAGGCCCCCGCCCGCGGCCACTCCGACAGGTGACGGATAGATGCTGGCGAAGCCCCCGAGCTCAAGGGCAAAGGGACTGACGGACCAGAGCCATCGATGTGTCTTCTTGGGGTACGAGTAGACTGTCTTCGACTCTTCAATCAGAGCCTCCCGCTTCTTTCCCCGGTGGTCCTCCATCTCTGCTTTCAGGCCCACCCGGTCGGGTCGGTTGATGGCGACAGACTGAAAGATAAGTAGCCGGAGACGTAGCGGGTGCGCATGAATGGTCCAGGGCGCGGCGAGGTGTCCGGTGTCGAAGACGACAGTGGCCAGGTGCAGGCCGTCGAAGACCAGATCCTTCGAGTGCTTTTGTCCCTTCACTCGATCAGAGGGCCTTTGCCGGTACACCACTTTTTGAACCACTTTGATCCGAGTCTTGGTGACCGTGACAATCTGCCGCCTGTCCTTCTTGAGCTCCTGCGTCAACTTCTTGATGGTGCTGTCTTGCTTGGCCAACTTCTTGACCATCACGTTCAGCTTCTCTCGCTTCCAAACCTCAATCGCGGGGGCCAGAGTCCCTTCCGAGATCCTGCGCTCCTCGATGGCTCGGTGGTCCTGCAGTAGCTTCTCCGTTTCTTGAAGCTTACGACCCAGTACCTTCCGAGCGTGATGAGCCAGAAACAAGAGAGTCGCTGCCACGAGCAGGATTAGCACCAGGGCGGGCACCAGCCACTGGACTATCTTCTCCCATATCTTCTTCATTGGCTTCAGCTCCTTTGTCGTCGTAAGCCACACCTATAAGATTGCCGCAGTAGTCAAAAGCACCCCAGCACTTCTCCCGCTCCTTCTCTTGACGGGGAGCAGCGTCCTGGAACCGTTCAGGGAATGCATCCCGATGCCAGGGGTCCGAGATCCGCTCCCACTGCCAGATCGAGCCACCCAACTCTTCCAGAGAGGGCGGATTCGTCTCGGAGATGGGCTTACTCGGGTCATGAGTAATTGGTTCTGTCACTTGCCCCCGGCCTCCTCTTTCAGGAGAGTAGCCAGGCAAGCGCGAGCCACAGCTTCAGATATGGTTTTGCCAGTTCCTTCCGGATAGTCCCTGCTCCCAAACCGAGCGTAGCAGGGGACTCGACTCTGCCACTCGCAAATGAGCTGAAAGTCGAAGCCGAGATCTCTCATTTTCCCAATCATATGATTGACGTAGAGCGAGTCCGAAGAGTAGAGGGCCAGGTATATAGGTCTCCCTTCCGGATCAAAACCCTTGACCTCTCCGTTCTCGTCTACGGTCCAGGGACCGACATCGCCTCTGAGCCGTTCTCCGATGGCGATGTCGCGGGAGCGAGACTCCAGGATCCTGGCCTTCGTTGCTTCGTCTACCATCCTGTAAACTCCGATAGTGATTTGAACTCTTCCTCGCTCATTTCCACCACGGAAAGAACCAGTCGGTCGTCAGATTCTCCGCCGAGGACCATCTCTTCGAGCTCATGTTGAAGTTGGAAAGGGACCTTGCTCGGTTCCTCGATATAAGACGAGCCGAGGTCGGGCCTTGCGACTTTGATGTAGGGCTTCTTCTGAGCCGCTTCCGTCTCCTGCCTGCTAACGGGTGTTTCTCTCGGGGATGAGGACGGCCCGGGCACTCTCCCGAGTATCTTTCCCGTTTCGTCGTCAATAACGTGTACACTCCTGTCGCTCGACATGGCCACGAACTTAGCGGGCTCTTTTAAGAACTCCGAGCGCAGGACTCTATACGGTGCACTAGTATCAGTCATTACCCCACGCCTCCACTCTCTTCAGTTCCCCTTTGATCCTTTCGTTCATTCTCCAGCCAAGTCCCAGATACATAGACGTGGCGACAAGGACTTCTTCCGAGACACTGTCCAAGAGTAGGGCCAGCGCTGCCTTCTGGGAGTCACTGAACCCGGAAAAAGTCGATTCCTCAAGGTCCTCGAACGCCGCCCGCTTCAGCTCGTTTGCATCAATCATCTATTCCATCCATTGGAGTCGGTCAGCGCAATCTCGCACGAAGTTAGCCAGCCACCCGTTGGTAAAGTGATACTCGGCGGTCCCAGCTGCTTCAAGGGCATTGATCTTCTCGCTCAAGATCCCGACCGGAAGATGGTCTCGGCAAAGCTCATAGAGAAGGGCGACGACCGGGCTGGTGCTTTTGACTCGTCCGCTCCGGTTCCGCATCTGCTTAACCTGATCCTCTCGGACCTGTTCGGGGGTCCACTCCTGTACTGGTTCTGCAGCAAGCTCCCCTGCCACTTCCAGAGCCTTCTTTCCTTTATCTGGCAGCGACTGTTCCTGCAGCTTTTCCAGTTCCTCAGCGAGCTCTGCCCACTCAGAAATGTCCTTCTCGTCGACGTCGACCGGGCACTTGCTCCCTGGCCACCTGCTTCGAATCTGCTCGCTTAGTTTCTTCACCCTGTCTCCTCTCAAAATCCCAGGTACATGCCAAAGAGAGCGAAGGCTGCTCCGAGAACCATTCCCAGAGCTACTCCCTTGTCAAAGTCTCGTAGTCTTGTTTTCATTCGGCCTCATTCCTTTCTGGCTCACAGAAGCTCTGTTGATCCCCACAAACGCACCGGATCAGATTCATTCGCTGATCCTGATCCAGGAGCGTTTGAGCGGACAGTGCTCTTTTCAGGGCTAAGTGACATCCGCGTTGTTGATTCCGGAACTTGGTGACCTGAAAGAGGAGGAGTCCGATGAACAGCACGTAGACAATTCTCACTACCGCCCCTCCCACTGATTTTGTTCGTCGTTCAGCAGCATCCGTCGCTGGAAGGCTTCGGCTGCAACTACTTCATGGTTCGCTTTCCGGAAGAAGGACTGTTTCGGGAACATGTCGAACGGGGCCACGCCAGTAGTCCCTCCGATCTTGTTCTTGGTGACGCTGACCAGGACCCGCGGGAGCAGGACTCCTCCGTAGTCGTGGACGTAGACACACTTATCGATGTCACAGCCGTTTCTGGCGAAGTCATTGTTCATGTGAACGATTCCGCTTGCTTCGTAGATGGAGCCGCGCCCACCTGCGATGTCAGCATCAGCCGGGTCCCCGTTGTGGTTCAGCTTTCCTTTCCGGTACTCAACTGAGGCCCAGACAGTGCATTCTGTTGCTCCGGCCAGGTCCTTGCCGTCGCCACAGATCATCTCGATGCGTTGGTTCTCGTCCATGTTCTGGTAGTCAGAATTCCGGTGCATATTGTCGTTGACCAGCAAGATCCGACGATCTGGATACTTTTCTCTGTAGTAGCTGACCATCTCACCCGCATCCGATAGTCGACGAGAGAATGTCCGGTCTTTCATCACGAGCCTGTTATCAGCGATCCAGAGGCCTAACTGATCCATAGCTCGCTGTCGAAGGATTCCTTTCCGAGAGCCAGGAACCGGGATCTTGACCGCGTCGGCGATGTAGAAGCTCGGGTCGAAGATGAGAGCCGAGATCATTCGGGGCATCAAGAACCGGATAGCGTCATCAGTGGAGAAGTGGATCAACATCGTGTCCTCTCCCCCGAGCAGCCACTCCATAGAGGCCTGATTGAGCAAGGCAGTTTTCCCGGTATGAGGGTCCCCGGGCACCAGGATCAGGGTTCCGCTGGTATAGCCGAGCCCTCCTTCGTGGAACAGGTCTGTAATGACGCCCAGGCCATCAGGCCGGAAGTGAACGTCTCGCTGAGAGAGGTCTCCCTCGCCGCTCTCAATCGCCATCAGATTCTGTCTCGTGTCCTCGTTCGAGAAGGAGAGTCGCCGGGTCCTTAGCCCCGATGCTTTCTTCTTGGCTTCGGCGAAGTAGTCATCGGCAAGCTCAGGCTTGTCCCGGGCCTTTGTGACAGCTGAATCATAGGTCTCAATCAACCTCTCGGTGACCTTGTCCCTCTTCTGCCGCACAAGTGCCTCTACGTCCTTCTGGAGGGCCTTGGCGGGCATGTCCAGGATCTCAGCTACCTGGCCGGCGAGTGCATGTCGTTGTGTGGCCATGTCGATGTCGGACAGGAAGGCGATGAACTGATTCGCAACAGCCAGAGAGTCACCGTCAACTTTATCGAGAGCCTCATTCACGAGAAGCTCTAGTCCGTCCACGATCGGGGGCAATTCCTGACCCTTCTCGATCACCCATGAGTACGGGTCTTCGCCTTCCGGCAACAGGCAGGCCTCTCCCAGGACCCCTCGCTTCAGCAGCTCTTCGAGCCCCCGGAGTGTACCTTTCTTCCCGGCATCATCACCGTCGAAGCAGAACACTGGCTTGATAAAGCGTCGGTTGAGTAGCAGGTCCACTTGCCCTGCAGATAGGTGGGCGGTCAAGGCACCGAGAGCTTGGTGCCCGGCGCTTGTGACAGCCAACATATCCTTTCGACCTTCGACCAGGTATACAGGCTTTGTGTTCTCGGGACTCAGGAAGAGACCATCGAGATACTCACCTTTCGTGAAGCAGTCGTTGTTCTCCGTCCCGTAATGAGAAGGTTTCTTTCCGGGATCGTTCCGGCGCATGAAGCCGACGCAGGTGCCTCTCGTGATCCAGAGCGGATAGAGGATGGCTCCTTCCGAGAAGACACGGTGATTGATGCCGGCTCGGTCGATGTCCAGCTGCTTGTGTCCCTGTGCCAGTAAGTGATCTACCAGTTCTTCATGAGAAGGAGAGCGAAGGCAGATCGGGGTTTCTTTCTGGATGGGGACGAGAGCAGGGGCCGGGGCCCAAGAATGGAATAGCTCCTTTGGCTCTACCCCACTCTCCCGACTGCAACGCATCAGGTAGGGGTTCAGGATGTAATCGATAACCTGGTTGTAGATGGGCAACAGGCTCGAACGTATCCAGGAAGGCATCCCGACGCCATAGCGCTTGGCCATTTCCAGGACGTTGAACCGGTAAAAGTGGGGGTCTCCTTTCTGGGGGAGGCCGTCAAAGATATGTGCTGCATCGAAGATAGTCGCTACACGTCCACAGCCGAAGCACTTGATCATTGTGTTCTTGTAGATGTGGGCTGAAGCATCCGAATCATTGTGGTCCGGGAAGATACAGGAAAACTTCCGAGTGGGATCGATGCCCTGGTCTTCCAGGTACTCGAACAGAAAGGTTCCTAGTTGGGCAAAGCCCTCGCTCATGACGCACTTCTCCTCTCCCCGCCAGAGCGGGGTTAAGTAGTCAGAATTATTTCAAGATTCTATAGATTTAGGAGTCGACGAGAACCGAGATCTGGCCCGAGGTCGTGGGCAGCACCGGCAGGTCCCCCTCGTCGACATAGATTTCGTACAGTTGATGTCGTCGACGAGGCCGATAGACACGGAGCGTAGTGATAGGGCTCTTGAACTGCAGTCGCCCCTCGAGAATCGAGCTGTTATCGAACTCACCGAGACGTTCCAGAGAGAACTTCCCGGACTGCGCGAAGAATCGAGTCTCTTGGCCCATGTAGAGAGCCAGTTGCTGGATAGCGTAAGCCAGTTGCGAGCCGTTGTTCCCGGCAAAGAGCATTGTCTTCTGCCCGCGCTGGATCTTTCCGGCTGTTTCCTGGAACACCTCGACGAGCCGAGCCCAGAGCTTCTCTCTCTGCTCAGGATGTGTGGCGTAGATGTGGCTCAGCCAACCAGGCTCCACGATCTTCTTGTACTCCTGAATCAGGTTGTACCAGTCTTCCTCTTTAGCCAATCGGACGATCTGCTCCAGGACCTTGTAAAGGGTCTTCGGAACGTTCCGCCTGAGCGCGGGGTAGAGAGACAGGGACATGTGGTCGTGGAAGAGCCGATACTCTTTCAGGTTGCGCCCCTGCCACATCAAATGGTCATCCGTTACGATTCCCTTATTGAAGTGCTCGGCCCCAAACTGTATCAGTCGGGTACTTGGGTCACCGACCTCCAGCCAGCGGGACTCGATTCGTTTGATCCGATTCCCCAGCTGTGTCCGGTCACCCACGTTCAGCTTCTTGAGTCCCTGCACCCGGTGGTCCCACATGTAGACCCCGATGTTGCCGAAGAAGGCCACTAGGCACCGTCCTTCAGACATTGGGCTCGGAAATTACAGTAATCGCAGACCCAGTCCCCGATCTCCTGTCCCTTCTCGGCATTGGCCATCTTTGTCTTCCCAAGCATCCCGATGGCATGGAGTTGCCGGGCTCGTTCGATGGAATAGACGTGGTCGTAATCCCGGGGAGGGAGCTCGTTGCGCATGTAGTAACCGCAAAGGGCGCTGTACCGGCGCTTGATTTCCTGGATCGAGTACTGGGGGCAGACTTCGCCATTTACCTTTGCCGCGGTGAGGACACTGTCTCCGACCTGGTACTTCACGAGTTCAATCTCGAACTGTGTCTGCTCCATCTTGTCGCGGATCAGGTAGACGAGCATCCCGAACTCGAGTCGGGGATCGTGATCCAGGTACACCATCAGCTGGAGTAGGTTGCCGATCTTGGGAAAGGCTTTGTGGTTCCGGTTCCCGAGGAGCTTGACTCCGCTGTAGTACCCGCCCGTGCTCTTGTAATCGATCAGAAAGTAGCGGGGATTGTCGGGGTCACACCCAGGTATCAGGTTGACGGCATCCAGTTCGCCGGAGATAGCCAGGGGAAAGGACTCGTCGCGGATTCTGACAGAGGGCCGGGCGAGATCACCGGACTCTCTTGTGAGCTGTTGGCACTTTGCTTCGTACCAATGGCCCAGGGCCCAGATCCAATGCATCCGAGCATCGACATCATCCGTTTCCGGGAAGTCCTTTGCCCGATACCAAACAGCCCGGAGGCAAGAGCCTTCCGTGATCAGTGCGCCGTTCTCTGCTTCCCATTGGACCGAGGCCTCAGTGGGGCGCATCCGGGGCAGAGCTTTTGTGGTCGGGGGCCTGTAGGATGGCCTACCCCCGCCTTGAATTGCGTGGGCGATACGCGCGAGGATGTCTACTTTGAACTTAAACTTGCTCATACAGGAGCCGGGGCGTTAGCGTCAGGATTCTCCATCCCTTCCTGCTGCGCTCGCATCATAGACTCGAGCTCTACCAGGACACGCTGCACCGCATCACTGATCTCCTCTTCAGTAATGACCCCCTTCTCGATCAGCAATCGAACAAAGGCTTCGTTCTGGAACTCGAGGGACCGGAGCCCCCCAATCGCGATCTTGGACACGAGGTTCTCGAGCTCTTCCAGTTTCCCGGTGAGATTCTCGAGCTTGACCTCCTGGCCTTCGATGGTCCGGCGGATGTACCAGTCCTGCATAGATACCACTTCTGGTTCGCCAATGGGCGGGGCACTTTCTTCGGCTTGCGCTTCCTCTAACGCGCCGGAGACTTGCTTCAGTTTCGCCTCAAGCGTGAGGATCTTGGCCTCTAACTCGTGGACTCGTTCTGATCCTTGTGAAATGTTCAATCTCTTCTCCTTGTCGGGGTGCGCCCCTCTACATGTCGGACAATACTCTTCTGAATGGTGAGTCCGACACAGGGGGCAGTCAATGACTTTCATGATGACTCCTGTTTGGGAGCGGACGAGTGGGGTCCGGAAACCCCGCCCCGCCGCTGTCCGGATTAGACGATGAAGGTCAGGTTACCAAAGTGAATCTGCGTTCCGGCATGACACTGCTGCATCAGCCGCACGAGCTGCTCCGGAGTATTCGGCCGGCGCTCTCTCTGGTCCTTTTGCTCAATAAGCTTACCCAAGCCGGGAACGGGCCTGAGCACCCGATACTCACTGACCGCAATCTCAAGAGTCTCTCCCGAGCGCTTAGCCCGGCCCTTAGCCTCGATGCAAGCACCGTCCTTCAGCTTGCCGGGATACTTCTCCAGCGTCTTCGGGAACAGGTTGCAGAAAGCCAGACCGGTCTGGTCCTCCAGGGTAAAGGCTGCTCGCTTGTCACCTTTCTTTGTCCGATGCTCCTTGAAGCCCGAAACAATGCCAGCAACAGTCACGTAACCGCCAGCTTCCGCCACCTCTATAGGAGTCGCCTTCCCGGAGGCGTTCAAGTAGCGGAGAGGCCAGTCAGAGACGCACAGCTTCATCACCTCGAACTCAGCAAGAGCTGTCTCCAGGGGATTCTCCGGCACGTCACGAAACTGAGAGAGGTCGAACTCCGGGAGCACTGGTCTGGCGCGTTTGGGTACCAGGCGTCCACCATAGTCCTCGCCCGCAGCCTTTAACCGCTCCTGCTCCTCTCTCCGGGCCATCCGCTTCTCCCACTCGTGAAGCTGCTTGACCTTCGTGGCACACTTCCGGAAGTACTCATAGATGTACTCCAGTCCCTGCAACAGTCCTGTTCGAGTAAGTCCTGCTTGAGCTGCCAGGTTATCCATGGCTCCACACTTCACGAATGCTTCAGCCTTGCCCTTGTTGAACTTCGAACGATTGACCCGGGAAAAGAAGTCGAACAGCGAGTCCGGTTTCTTTTCCTGAATCGTTTCAATCGCAGGCGCGGCACCTTTCTTCAGATACTTGCATGCCTTCGCCCCTAACGAAACAGCCATCTCCCCGACCTTGGCGCAGTCAGGGCTCAATGTCTCGATCGAAGGAGGCAGGATCTCTACTCCCAGTTGCTTACAGGTATTGACGGCCCGCAGAAGCTTGTCCTTGTTGTCAAAGGAAGCATTCAGGCAAGCGGCCATGAACTCAGCCGGATAGTAATAGCGCAGATACATGCACCAGTACGAGATCAGGGAGTAGGCCAAGGCGTGGGATTTATTGAAAAGGTAACTGGCACCTTCAGCGATGGACTCGAACAGGCCTTGGGCTCGGGACTCGTCCAGGTTGCTTGTTTCGATGCAGCCTTTCACGAACGGCTCCCGCCACTTCTCGACTTCCTCCACCTTTTTCTTGCCGAGGACTTTCCGTACCCGATCCCCGTCTTCTTCCGAGAACCCTGCAACCTGAACACAAAGGGAAATGCAGTTGTGAACAATGTGTCCCCCGAGGTTGAATTCGGGAACCTCTTCGACCTTAAGGTCGTAAACCCAAACCGCTTCAGTTTCTTCGATCTTCTTGATGAAGGAGTAGCGAGGGAGATCTGAGAGGGATCTAGCGAAAGTTTTTGAAAATCTTCTCTCGGTGCAGAAGGGGAGGCGACCATGTCGAAAGCGCCCTGCAGAGAACCCTTGCTCTACGCTCCATTCTCTGAGAGGGGCATCTCCCCTGAGCTCATCTACCCGTCTTCTCAAGCCAATCCGGTCGTATACTAAATTCTCAGAAGTCTGGAGAGACTCCTCAGTGAAAGACTTGAATGTCCCGATCTTGTCCGCGAAAGGGGCTAGGCTTCGAATGCTGTCGAAGTAAATTCTAAGTTCTCTTGCTCTAGTTGCAATTCCGAGTTGATGACAGATCCAAGCGATTTCGTCAAGTAGATCAGAGTTGGTACTGGTGACGTGAGAAGGCCCCGAATGACCGTTATGACCGTCCGACTCTATGAGCCCGATTAAAAAACCAATCATTCGAGGCTTGGATTCGAACACCCACTTAGGCGTCGTTTTCGTCTTGGAACTCTTCCCGAGGAGCCCATATTCATGAAGCCTTTGGTTTACCTTTGAACGAAATTCACCCTTCTTTACAGGTGGACCGAGGGAGTGGTCGTTCACTCGGACATACCAGCAGCGAGTGTGGTGGTAGACGACTGGTCGACCCCATTCCTTGAAGATTTCGGCAATATGATTGGCGGCTTCTTTCGGGCCGGCGGCGACCACGCATAACTTTGTTATGCAGCCATCCCCAACGAGAACCCCTAATCGATACGCCTCCTTAAGCTCTTCGATTTCCAGGGAGGAAAGATTCTCCGGAGAGAGATCCTGGGGTAGAGGTTCGGCCATGCAGATGATGTCTCTTGCTGGATCCAGATCCTTCGCGAAAACAAACTGCTCTTTTCCCTCTCTGCAGACCTTGACTCGGTGTTCGGAAGTAACTGAGAACTCCCCGCTGGAGGTGGTGACTCTGAGGCACTTTTCGAATCCCGTCTGTTTCCACCCGAGGACGGCTCTTGGACCTGCTGAGGTGTAAACCATGTCCCCGGCTTTCACATTTTGGATTCGTTTCATCCCTTTAGTGGTCCAAACTGGAGAATCGTGAGCCGCACACTGCTCTTGATAGACCATCGCCCCATAGGTCTCTGCAGTAATCTTGTCGAGCGGGTCACCCGGGACCGGAGCCCAACCTTCCTCCCGATTCGCGCAGTACTGCTTGTCCATTCCGGTGCCTAATGGCCCGGGACGGAACAGTGCAGTGCCCACTCCAAGGTCGCCCAGCTCTTGCGGGAGGATTCGCCGGAGCAGCTCTGCCATCCCGAGATTGTTCTCGAACTGGAAGAAGCCACCCATTGTCGGCGTGTCCCATAAGTTTCGGTACACCGCAGGGTCATCAACCGGAATGTCTTCAGGTTTCTCGATCCCGTCAATCATCGACAAGCAGTTATCAATAACCGTCAAGGTCCGGAGTCCGAGAACATCCAGCTTCACGAGCCCCAACTGCTCGATCTCGTCCATGTCCACTTGTACGGTCCAATGCTTCTCTTTCCCGTGACGACCAGTAGGAGCCACCTGATAGATGGGCTCCGGTGAGATGACGGCTCCTGCTGCATGAGTCCCCTGACTTCGCGTTAAGCCTTCCAGCAGGAGCATCTTGTCAGTAACAACCGCAAACTTCGGGTCGTGCAGTCGGGGCTCTTGCTCAAGTGCCTCTGCGACGGTGACAGATCTACCCTGGAAATCAGGTGGGATCAGTTCCGCGATCTGGCTCCCGAGCTTGGGGTTGCCGAGCATCCGACCTACGTCTCGAGCCATAGACTTGGGCTTCATGCCAGCGAAGGTCATGATGTGAGCGACCTTGTCTTCTCCGTACTTTTCGCTTAAGTACTGGAAGAGCTCACTGCGCCGACTCTTGCAGAAATCGATATCGATGTCCGGCCATGAGACCCGGGACTTGTTCAGGAATCGGGAGAAGAACAGGCCGTGCTCAATAGGGTCCAGGCCAGTGATCTTGAGGCAGAAACATACAATAGATCCTGCGGCCGAGCCCCGACCCGGGCCAACGAGGACACCACGCCTGCGAGCCTCTTCCACCAGGTCCCAGACAATTAGGAAATAGGGGGAGAAACCAAGCTCAGAGATCGTCTGCAGTTCGGAGTCTAACCGCGATCGGTACTCATCCAGGTCGGCGAAGCCCCGCTCCTGCAGCCCCTCTTCCGCGAGATGCCGGAGGTAGTCATTCACTCGCTGCTCCTGGTCCTCTTCCGGAGCAAAGGTCTCAGGGATCGTAGGGGCGGGGAACAGTGACCGACCAAGCTTCAAATCCACGTCACAGCGACTGGCTAAGTCTACGGTGTTCGCTATCGCCTCGTCACCGAACAGCTTCGCGAGCTCGTCTCCACTCTTGAGATAGAGGTTCCCGGACTTGTAGAACTCATTCTCGTCATCACCGATGGCTCCGTGCCGGATCTTTAAGAACATCTCCCGCAAAGGCCCTTCACAGGGGCTGGCGAAGTGTGCGTCACTCGTGGCTACGGCTGGAATGCCGAGGTCTTGGGCCATACCTAGGATGACCTTGTTCACGACAGCCTGTTCCGGCCCACAGCCAGAATCCTGAACCTCTGCATAGAGAGAGTTCCCGAATGTCTGCTGAAGCTCACGCAGATACTGCTCCGCGAGATCCTCCCTCTCGGCCATTATCAACTTCGAGGACCGAGAAGCCAGGCACCCGGTAGTGACGATTAGCCCCTCGGATAACTCCTGAAGTTCTCGGAAGTCGATGCGGGGCTTGTAGTAGAAGTGGTCCTCTTTGTAGGACCGGTAAATGATTTGTAACAGATTCTCGAATCCGCGGCGGTTACGAGCCAGGAGCAGCATGTGATAGTGCAAGTTCCCGAGTTCGTCCTTCTCCTTCGTGAGTCCGTTATAGCTGACATAGGCTTCAAGGCCGGGGATGTACTTCAGTCCAGCTTTACGTGCCGCTTGAGCGACCTGAACCATGCCCCCGAGGGTGCCGTGGTCAGTCTGGACTACGTACTCCTGTCCAAGCTCCTTGATCCTCTCCACGAAACGTCCCGGGGTAATAACCGAGTCAAAGCTCCCGAGTGTGGTGTGGTTATGGATGTTGACGAACGGTTTCATGAACTCCCACTGCTTTCTTTCATCTCCTGAATCTCCTTGATTGCGACGATTGCTGCGTCGACAGTAGCTCCCCAGATACTGGAGGCCCAGTCCCCGTAAAAGCCCCGGTGCTTGAGGGGGCCGTCTTCTTCCCAGTGAACCTTCAGGTACACACACTTGTTCAGGCTCTCATGGTTTCTCTCCCAGAGAACCCCTTCCGAGGCATGAAGCTCATAGCTCACGTCAGAGCCCGGAATTAGTTGCTGGATGCGAGCTATCGTTTGCTGGATCAAAACTTCCAGGTTCCGAAGCCCTTGGTGCACAGAGGGGACCACGACATGATGTTCTTTGCCGATAGGGATGCCGAAGAGAACCGGATGCCTGTCATCTTTGTCTCCGAGCATCTCCTGTACGTCGGTCCATCCCAACAGCTTGGCCAACTGTTCCCACTGCTCATGAGTCCAATTTGCTGCTTTCATTCAGTCAGACCCTCCTGCACTCCCTTGATCGCTTCCATCCCTGCCATCGCCAATGCATTCCAGAAAGAGTGAGAGCGCTGCTCCCAGCAATCCGGGTCGTAGAACCTTGTAGGGCTCTCGGGCCAATGAACGACAACCGAGACATTCCAGCCTTCTCGGATCCATGCAGAAGTAATCTCTGGATTGCAGTCCGGTGACAGGGCCTGCAGCCTGGAGAGGATCTGCCTCATCAGAGAGGTAGTTCCGTCGACGCCAAAATCAGAATGAACATAGACAGAACGGTTCGAGCCAGGCATTTTACCCAGGAGTAACCTAGCCCCGTTTCTCTCTTCTAGGTCGGTCCACCCGAGTAGCTCGACAAGCTCCCGATACTGGGGTACTGTCCAGCCGTCTCTCATTTGGTCAGCTCCCAGGCCATGTTGATGATGGCGCGGGCAGTCGCTGCTGTCTCGGCACCAGGAATCTTGCTGGAAGCTTGTCCCCAAAAGATGGGGGATTCGATTGAGTCAGAGCTCATAGCCTCAAAAGAAGCAGTTACCTCCTCCAGGGTTACTGTAGACTCGAAGAAGAGACCCTCAAGGGGTAGCCCTTTTTCTTTGATTAGTTCCTCTCCCTTCTTGAGCCCAAGGAGTGCGAGGTCGTCGACTTTCGAGAACCATTCGCCGAAAGAGGCTCGGTTCCCATCCGGATCGATTCCGTACCATCTCCTATTGGCTTCTCGGAGCTTCGTCCACCCCAGGGCCAGGGCTAGCTGCCCACATTCTCGAACTGTAATCATTCCGTCAGCTCCTTAATCATGTTGATGATGGCTCGTGCTGTAGCTGCAGTCTCTGCCCCGGGAACTCCCATAGAGGATGAGCTACTGAACTGCCAGGTATCACTACTGTTAGTGCTATCGATCTCGAATGTGGTGGTGACGACATTCAGGGTCATCATTGTCTCGAAGAAGAGCCCTCCGAGTGGCAGTCCCCGCTCCTTGATCAGCTGATCCGCCCTTTTGAGCCCCAGCAGCCCCAGGTTATCGACTTCCTCGAACCATGCCCCGAGCGAGGACCGGACCCCATCGGGAGTAGTTCCGTACCATTTCCTGTTTGCCTCTCGAAGCTGCGTCCATCCGAGAGCCACCATCAATTGGCCGCACTCATTCACTGTCAGTCGACTCATTCTGTCAACTCCTTGACCATCTTGATGATGGCCTTTGCTGTTGCTACGTAGAAGGGTTTCTGCTCGTTTTGGGGGCTGTCCCCGGTCCATTCCTGCCACTCAACTCCCGGAACTTTATCCGTTCGGTAGAGGTGGTACTCCGCTTTCAGGAGTCCTTCCTCGTAAGAGAGTTGAAAGTGTGCGTGATTGTAGCCGGCTGTCCTTCCGAGCAATTCATATAGCCGATCGAGCCCAACCTTCGCGAGGCTGTCCTGTTCGGCAAGCCAGTACTGGAAGGTCCGCTCGTGTCCATCAGGTGAGGTGCCGTACCAGCCGACTCCCGGCTTGAGATCAGCCCACCCGAGAGCTAGAGCCAGATCGTAGTCGAGTCGGAAGAGTTCGTTAGGTGTCATTTGGCCTGCTTCTGTCCCCGGAGGAATCCACGGATCTGTCCCTGGAGGCTCTCGATCCAGAAATCATCATCAATTTGTGGCTCTCCGTCTGAGTCAATTACTTCTCCACTCCCGTCCCCGTATAGATGAATGGAGGAGTGGGCGTCATCTCCGAGAGAGCCGATCCAGTCCAGTAAGTCCTGCAAGATGATCTGTTTCTGGGGGATAGACTCCTGATTCCTTTGTTTTCCTCTCTCTTCCTGCACCAGTCCCTTCATTTTCTCAACCAGTTCTTTTGGGTCAGAGAAGGAGAAGAGCTCCTTGTTGACTTCCTTTGTGCCGTCGAAGTGAGGGGCGACAACCCGACCGGAAAGGTCAGAGTAGAGTCGCAGGAATGGATAGCCGCAGTTGCCCTCGAAAAGGTCCTCGAACTCTTTGATAAGAGCCATCGCCTTTTCCAGATGATGTCGATTCTGTTTAGTGATCATTCTGACTCCGTTTCTCTTTCTGGACCTTCCACTGGTAGGTGGTCAGTCGGGACCAGAGGTCGTTCAGGGATTGGAAGGCGATGACTGTCTCTTCGTTATCGCCGGGCTCATGGACCAGGTCTATACAACCAGAACCGTCACCGGAAACGTGTAGCTCATGCCATTTCTCGGGACCGACGAGAGCATCGACCTCTTTCAGACGTCGGACTATCTCGCTGAGACTTATGTTTGAGGTTTGCATCAGCAGGGTACCGGAGAGAAGGGGAAGGGGGTCAGGAGTCGAGCGCTTTCTTTGGCAGGGGGACCCGCCAGTCTCTCGGCGTGTTTCGAGTTCTGGTAGTTGCGCCAGCATTCTCGGCACAGGTCATGGTCCTTGCTCCAGCGGATTTTCCCGTCGGAGCGCGGGCCCTTACTCCGGAATAGAGCTTTCCTCTGCTCACACCCCCGGCACAGTTTCTGGCGACTCTTGGTTCGTAGTTTCATCGTTTTGTAACAGAGCTTTCTCTGCTCCTTTGTAGGTAAGTAGGTTATAGATTGAAGGCCAAGACGAGTGTCCGGGCCACGGCTTCCTGGAGAGGTCCTCCGGCCCCTTCGAAGATAAGAAAGGATTGCTGTCCTCCCCAGTTGTTGTCCGGCTCCATCAAAGCGAGCTCGGCCTCTGACAGATCAGGACCGTCGACAGACAGGTCCCAGTTCACCCGGTCAAGAGTCTTGTACTTCTGCCGGAGTTTGACTTCTGCGGCGAGTAACAGCGGCCCCAAGGTTTCCGGATCAGAGAAGTAGCTCGGGACCAGCCAGCCGTTGCCGACTTCGCCGGGTGGATTCCCGTACCACTGCCCCCGCGCCTCCTTCATGTCGATCCATCCCATTACGTACTCCGCCAACAACCCTTCGAGCTGTTTGACTGAACGAGAGTCCTGAGTCATATCGTCCCCTTCCTTTGTTGTCGGCTAAAGTGTCGGAGGCTCTCCGCGCCGGACGGATGCCCTTCCCGGGTGAGACCAATGTGCTCTACGATCCACCCATCTGATTTGGTACCGTCTCTCTGAGTGATGAGCAGCGGCTTCCCAAGCACCGCGAGAGAGGGCTTGACCCAAAGAGTTTGGACCTTGTTACCTCTCCGGACCCGCACCTGGGTAGCAGGATCCGGATAAGGGTCGGGCTCTGGCCCCCAGCAACCGAAAGAGTTCATGACTCCTTTCCAAGGTGACGATAATCAGCAACCACTTCCTTCTCGTAATAGTGACCAATCTCCTGGTAACGGTCCCAGGTTCTGGGGTACGTGGAGGGGAGGATCAGTCGATTACAGTCAGGGATCAATGGTTCTGGTCGGTGAGTGAGAGAGTTCGCGAAGAGATGCACTCCTGCCCGGGCCAGGTCCTTTGCAGGGATGGTCAACGAGCCGAAGCCTATGTCGGAGAAGATGAGGAGTGGCCGCTCTGGTGCCCGGCCCTGGAACGCGGGGAGCAGGAACTCTGCCGACACATCTGTGTACAGCACATCCTGGCCCTCGCTCAGGTCGAGCACTAGCAAGTCGTACTCCCCTTCAACTTCAATCGGGGACTCTTCATCGGCATGACCGAGCGGATCCGCGCCTGGGAAGGCTTCCAGGACCTTACCCCGGTAACAGCCCCAGGAGTAGAACTCGTCGGAGCCAATCAGCTCTTCCAATTCCTGCTCCTGTGAGCGTCGGAGGAGCTTGTCGACCGGAAGAATGTATCGAACGTCTCCACCCTGTACCCGTGTTCGGTCTCGCAGCTCACGGGCCAATGGGACCCACTGCTCCCAATCATTCAAGTCGTCGAGCACAACCCAGGACTTCTTGCTCTCACTGATCTCCACATTCCACCCCAGCAATTGTCCTATGTCGGAGCCAAGTCGCCGGAAGTGTTGGAGAGCCGATCGAGAGAAGAAGTCGTACAGGTTGAGTGCTTGTCGGTTAAAGGAGCGGAGTGGGTGTTGTAAGGCGTAGATCATAGGAGCCCCTCAGAGAGTGTCTTGCGTCCTGGTTGGATGATCAACGAGAACCAGTCAAGCCGATTGATACAGCGGGGATTGAGCCAGATAGACAGCAGTTCTGGACCGGGAGTTGGGCTGGCCAAGATAGTAATCTCGCGCTCAGCTTCTATCGGCCGGAGCCTTTCCGTCAGGGTGTCAGTATCCACTGACTCTTTCGGGGCGTACAGGATGACGTCCTCTCCCTGGGGGGTTGAGTCCAACAGTTGCTGGGGATCAATCAGGGAGAAGGGGTCTACGTACAGGAACAAGAAGTCGTTGCTTCCGTCCAGGGCCTCAGAGCCGGGCAAGTCCCAGCTCTTGGGTGACCCCATGAAGACGTCCTCAAAGGAGAGCTTCTCCGCACAGCCACCCAGCCCCTGGCGAACGTATGGGTCTCCGCCTAGACCTATGGCGTAGGTCAAGCATCCATCCTGGACCTGGTTCCAGATCTGGGGCCACTCACCGATCAATATCTGCTCGTCAAAGCTCGAGAGTAGTGACGGAAGGTTGCTATCAGCTTCGAGAAGCCGACTCGAAACGGAATGCTCCCACTCCTCTCCCAGGCTCCAGAGTCTTGGCTGCGGCTCGTCGAACACAAGAATCTTGTACTCGCGACCGGTTGGGTTCTCGTGTAACAAGTGCTCAAGAATCAGATGAGCCAGAAACCCTTGGGGCTTGGGGGAGAAGAAGGGGCCAGAGATCAGTGTGGGCATTGGTTAGCCACCCAGCTGATCTTTGAGCTGCAGGTTCAGCTTTGCGTTCTCGACTTCGAGACCTTTGACAAGGGTCATGAAGACAGGGGTTGAGGCGAAGCTGCCGTCAGAAGCCGTGGTCAGTTTTCCATCAGCGTCCAGGATGGCCAGGCCAAGGACGAATGAGGCCCCCTGCTTCCGAAGGTGTTCACGGGTGAGCGCGTCGACGCCTTCGAAGAAGGCTTGGACCTGGCTCTGAGGGGTGGGAGCTGGAGCTTCCAGGTCGGGCTTGGGGTGGAGCTCGACGACATTGGCCTCAGGATCGGCTTCAGGAGCGTCAGGCTCTTTGCTAGCAACGGACTCGGGAGCGGGCGCGGGTTCCGGATCATTCCCGACCAGCACCTCCCCGTTCGCCCAGTCCTCCTCCTTGACCACGAGCAAGAATCTATTCCGGCTCTTTCTCGGGATCTGTTGATAGTCTCCTGGTTGCTGAATGTACAGGATCCCACCCCAGGTGGAGTCTTCGTCCATCACTTGTGACCGACCGTCCTTGTACAGTTTCGCTTCGACCAATCGGATCTCATTATCTCGTTCTACTGCTACGACGTCCACTAATCCTCTCCTATTGTGTAGTGTCGTTGGTAGCCTGGTTCTTCGAGGATGACCTCGTCCCCAGGCCGTAAATCAGTTCCAGTCCAATGTTGGGGCTGGACCAGGCCGTTAACAAGCCACCTGCTCTTTCCTTTGTCGAAGCGGACAGCTCGTTGAACGACATGCTTTGGGGTCCAGGTCTCGCATCTGCGCGAATGTTTCCGGCCTTGTCGGTCCAGGGCGCGGAGGACAATCCAGATAACAAAGAGCGAGGTGAGACCTGCGCAGATACCTGCGACTAAGTTCATCAGCCGCATTTACTGAAGCCGCACTGGCGACAGGTCAAGCAACCTTCCTGATACGTGATGTCACAGATATCAGGAGTGTCGCAGGCCGGATTCACCTCCTCGGTCTTCAGCGTAGTCTTTGTCCCGGGCTTGATGTACTTGCGCAGGATGCGGGCTATAGCCTTGGACAAGGTGAACAGGCTTCCTTCTTTGCTCTTCATCAGTTGCTCAGCCACGAATTGGGGCGCAGCTCCATGACGAAGCCCAAGAGACAGGGCCCGAGTCAAGGATCCTTCTGTTGGGTTGTCTAGCTGTCCCAGGACATCAACCCATTTCTTCTCGCCGATCTCGAGGTCGTACTTGTTCGGGACAGTTTTGAAGGGGCGCTTCCGCAAGAGGCCTTTGTGACCGGCGCGGGCGCTAGCATCAGCCAGATCGATTCCGTTCCCAACCGCTTTCAGCTTCCCGGGATCATACTTCCCGGCAAAGACTTCATAGGGCCAGTCATCCTTGAGGCCAACAACTACCATCCAGGGTTCTCCGTTCACTCTGGGAAAGGACAGGTCGCATTCCAGAGCTTCAGGTCGAGGAGTAGCGTCGTGATAGTGGGAGTCAGTTGAGGTCTCTTCTCCAGTGAGCAGAACCCCATCACGACATCCATCGACATAGATGGAAACACCCTTGAGCCCTACCTTCCAGGCTTCGAAGTAGAGTTCCGAAACAACCGAAGAATCTGTTCCTTTTGGTAGGTTGACCGTTTGGCTTAACCCATGGTCGATGTAGTGTTGAATGCGTCCCGTGAGGCGGATCTTTGCCTTCCAATCAATCTGGTCGGAGGTGACAAACCATTCCGGTAGCTCATCGGAACCAGACCATTCACGGTACTCAGCCACGCAAGGGTGATGGACTTCGTAATGAATCCACCGGTCGCCTGTTTGATCTATGAAATCTGGAGGGACATCCTTTTGGCTTTGATCCAGCTTGCGTCGGCGTGTGTAGCTGTAGCGGAACCAAGGCTCAATTCCCTGTGAGGAGCGAGACAGCAACGAAACAGTACCCGTCGGAGCGTTTGTTAGCAGAGCGATATTCCTGCGCCCGTGTTGCTGAAGCATTTCCTGGATATCTTCCGGAAGGTCCTGGATGTACTCAGACTTCTTGTCGGTTTCCCAATCGAACAGGGGGAAGGGGCCCCGTTCTTTGGCGAGATTGACACTCTGGATATAGGCTTCGTCTCTGAGAGTGGAGAAGATTAGATCTGCCAACTCCAGTGCCTCGGGAGAGTCGTACCGCATCCGCATCTGGGCAAAGACATCTGCTAGCCCATGAGTCCCGATTCCCACTCGTCGGCCGAGCCGGGCATTCTCTCGGTAACGCTTCCACATTTCTGCTTCATCAGGCTCAGAGGCATCAATGATCCGATCCATCTTTTCGATTTCGAGATCAACAACATCATCGGCTAAACGAACAGCGACATTGACAGCGACTCGAAACTGCTCAATCGCAAACTCACAGCTTTCAGTGAAAGGTCTTAAGACGAAGTTCTTGAGGCAGATAGAGAGGAGCCGGCAGGTGTCGTCGTTCTCTGGAATCTCCGCGCAAGGATTAACTCCGATAGTCTTGAAGCCTGGGTAGTTGTCGGCCGGCATTCTCCGACAGATAGTGTCCCAGAAAAGGAGTCCCGGCTCTGCAGTTCTTGTCGCATAGTCAACGATCTCTTCCCAGGCCTCTCGGGCTCGGATTACTTTCGTGTACTCGGCCTCTTCCGGGGTCACATCCACAGGCCACCGAAGAATGTACTCCTTGTCCTCCTCAACCGCTTCCATGAATTCGTCGAGAATCTTAACCGACACATTTGCCCCGGTTACTTTCGTCAAGTCCTCTTTCATCTTCACGAATTGGAGAAGATCCGGGTGTCGACACAGAAGCGAAAGCATCAGGGCCCCGAATCTGCCACGCTGGCCGATATTCCGGGTGGTTTGAGAGTAGAGCTCTGCAAAAGTAGCCACACCAGAGCTTTGTCGAGCCGAATTGTTAACCCGGGACTCATCAGGGCGAAGCTTCGACAGGTCAGTGCCTACTCCACAACGTCTTTTGGTGAAGTTAGCCAAAGCCTTGTTGGTCTCGTATATGGAAGAGATGCTGTCCTCGGGTGGGCGGAGGACCACACAATTACTCAGGCTTACCAGCTGCTCATGGTTACGGATCCCATGTAGAAGGCTACCCTGGGGGACGACCGCTCGGAAGTCCTTGAGCCAGGGATAGATCTCATCCTCAAGTAAGGCCTTAGGGTAACCTGCCTCAACTTCTGCAAGCTCCCGGGCGATACCCTTTAGCATCTGCTCAGGATCCTTCTCGAGCAGTCCCATGTCTTTGTCGCGTAGCAGGTACTTTCCTCGGGTTGCATCGGCTGGCAGATCGTCGCCACCGAAATAGGCCAAACAAGCCTCTCGGGCTTCGGCCTCGGTAAAGGTCTCTCTCATTCTCACTCTACTTTTGATCGGGTTGTAGACCAGTTGATCGGCAGGATGAAGTCTCCGGTCTTAACCCAGAGCTCTCCTTCGCCGTACACTTTCTGGGACGAGATCAGAAGGGTAACGTTCAAGCTGTAGTCGAAGCGGGATTGGACAGTCGTATTCCGGGGATAGAGCCCGGCCCTGTCTCGCGCCTCGTAGTACAGAATCTCGTTCTTCTCTGTGATCGACACCCCAGGAGCAGTCGAGCCCACAATGAGCCGCTTACCAAGAATCCAAATGACATGCGTCAGAATCGGAGACTGGTTGTTGGCCCAAAGCAGTTGGACTCGAATGTCTGGTCCGTTGAAACGTAAGCGCCGGGGACTGGCTTGCCGCAAGAGGTCCCCTAAGAACTTCCACGAGCCCTTTGCCAGTCCCGGACGCGAATAGATGGCCTGGTCTCTCTCTGAGAACCAGACCTGTACATCTTGGCTTAGTGTGAGCCGATACACATCAGGAGATGGGAAGCGAGGCAGGGTCGACAGGAACAGGGTCCGCGACCTGGCCAACAACCTCTTGAGGCTGAGCAATCGGTGCCACCGCTGTGTCAGCCAGTCCACCGATCTCGATGGTTTGTTCTTCCGGCTCTTCGACCTCGGGAGCCTCGACGGCCGAAGTCTCTGTGCCAGGAATCTCTCCGCCAGGGTTCAGAACACCTTCTTCCGTTTCGGCTTCTGCAGCTCGTTGCTTTGCAGCTTCCATGTCGGCTTCGAAGGCTTCCTGAAGGCGACGGTTGAAGTCCTCTACGTGAGCTTCGTGTCGTGCCTGGATGCTCTCTTCCAGCTCCTCTTTGGAGACACCTGAGAGCCCCTGCAATCGAGCCACCGTCTCGTCGAAGAAGCTCAGGCAATAAAGCTTGAAGTTCTCCTGAGTCTGGAAGCTCTGGTGTGCCTGTTGCTCAAGCATCATCATCCGCTCTTCGACCGCGGTCATTCGTGCCATGACCTGCTCGAAGACCTCAATCATCTTCGCGAAGTCTACCTGACTCTGCTTGGGCCGCTTCTTCTTCTTCGGGCCCCTTGCTTTCTGTCCACCCATTCCTTCTCCTACTCTTCTGTGCAATCTGCTTCAATGAGGTCAATGATTAGCGGAATCGATACGTGATCGACGAAACCCATTTCCAGAGCCTTTTCCGCCGGGATGATAATGTCCTGGAGTGCCATTTTAGCAACCAGCTCTTCTCGAATCTGTTTCGCTTTCTTCGCGAGCGGGGGTAACTCTTTGCCGCGTTTGCTCACCCGCTTACCTGTCTCGTAAACGAACGCTTCCAGAAACTCGTCCTCTACTCGATCGATGTACTGCAACCAAGGCTTCAGCTTGGCCTGGTGTCCCTGCTCCATCAAGTGCATGGACCACTGAACCCCATGAGCCAGGAGATTGCTGCCAGGGTGAGCGTAACGGTGTCCGACACTCCCAGCTGCCAACAAGAGAGCAGCACCTGAGAAGGCGACTCCATTGCAGATGGTTCGCACTGGGAACAGCTTCTGTCGGACCTCTTTCAGGAGCCGCCAGATGGCGAGGACCTGATCGACGTCTCCTCCAGGAGAGTTCAAGATCAAAGTGATCGGGCGAGCATCGTCTTCCCCAGCATAGTGCTGGACTGCGGTGTAAACAAGAGAGGTCGTCTTCTCGTCGATCTCTCGGTTAATCTCGATCAGGCGACCGACATCAAGCACAGAGATCTGGTTCTCTGGTGGCTGGAAGGCGTCTTCCTCTTCCTCGGGGCCGCTCTTGGCCTGGATCTCTGCCGGTGTTTCCTGAGAGGCCTGTCCTCTGATTCGTCTAATCACCCAGTTCTCCTTTGATGAGCTCTGTCATCTGGTCATAGGACTCCCGCAATGAAGCAGGGATTACTCCTTCTACCATAGCTCGGATAAGGTATCGGGGGTGGTATGCAGCCAGGACTCGGAACCGAAAGCTGTCTATCTCCAGCTCGCCTTCGTAGCCAGCCCAGTCACTCATCTTGGGGGTCCGATTGAGCCCCAGTAGCTGACGGGTTGGTATCGGTCCCAGCGTGATGATGAGCTTCGGCTGAAGGAACTTGAGCTGGTGAAAGAGTAGTGGCTGACAGGCACGGATCTGCTTCTGTAGCGGATCCCTTCCGGAGTCGACATGACACATGACGCTGTTGAGCATCAGATATTTGTCGGGGGTGATCCCTTCCTGGAGCAAGTGAGACGTGAGCCATTCTTCTGCCCGGCCCGCGAGCGGGCGCAAGGCCCTTGCTTCAGCGTCTCCCGGACCTTTACCGACAAACACAATCGGAACCTGCTCTCCATGAACGTCAGGATGGTAAGAGCTAGGAATCGGAAACTCATGCTTCCCATAGATCAGGGCCTTGTCCCGAAGGATGCACCTTTGGCAGGCTTCTCGATAAAGTCTGGCCGTGAATTCAGTAAGAGTCTTAGTCTCCAGTAGATCCAAAGCCACCCTCCCCTCTCAGGCTGTCCATCAGCTCCGGGACTGCCTCAAAAGAACAGGAGAGTCGCTTCCGCAGGACCAGCTGCCCGAACTTTATCGGTTGAGGAAAGGCCTGTCCCCACATATCCTTCATGCTTCCAAAGGGTCGGACTGGTATCAGTAACTCACCTCGGTAGCCCGGATCGATCACGCCAACGCTATTGGCCTGCATCACATGGGTCTTGGAGATGGACGAGCGTGGGATGATTTCGAAGTAGTAGCCGACAGGAGGATCGATGGCGATGCCCGTTCGGAGCAGGATCACTCCAGAATCAAGTCGCTTATGGATCCCCAGGACGAACAGATCGTAGCCGACCTCTTCCGGTGACGCCCGCTCTGGGACTTGGGCCTTCGAGTCCAGGAGCTTGATATAGGCCTTGCCGACATGGTTTTGTGCTCCACTATGCATTGGCTGGCTCCCGGGACACGTAGACCCAGATGTCACCTGCCTGGTCCCATAGCGAGAACAAAGCTCCTTTCTGGAGGTGGATGGTGCCCTGAAGGTTTCCGGAGATGGTGTAGCCTGTCGGACACCACCCGCCACGGGGACGGGCCTCGACCACTTGCTTCTCACTCTCTTCAGGGAGATCAAGAAACGGCTCCTCTTTCTTGGTCTGCTCTGTCACTGGCCGGAAGATCAGCGGGATACTCCCTTCCAGATCGCTTATCTCTTCGAAGCTCTCGGGCCAAAGAACTCCGATCTCCACTTCGTGGTGCTCAAGACCAGAAAGCAGGTTCGCGGCCAGTTCCATCTCCATCTCCTGGATGGACCAGTTTGCGGGTATCGCAGTCACTACTCATCTCCTATGAGTTGTTGGGCTAATTCCTCTGCCTGCTCAGGCTCAGACTTTAGCCACATCGTTAGTTCCTTTTCCGTATCGTAAGGGAGTCCCAGATCGTGAGACGTGTCATAAATCAGCAATGTCTCGGCCAAGCTCGCCATCCGATCAATCCCAGAGTCGAAATGCAGGTGTAGATAACAGGACCGATATGGCGCTGCGGCCTTGTTCTTGACCGCCGTTACCTTCAGGACGATCCCGACCACGTCGCCAGCCTTGTCCTTGATCCTCTTGGCGAAACTGGTGCGCAATCGAGCCGTGGAGTGATACTTGAGGGCGTCTCCCCCAGGAGTGGTTTCTCCTGCGGACCTCCCGAACTCAATCTTCTGCCGAATCTGATTCAGGGCGATGACACTTGTCCCGTTCCTCTTGATGACGGGAGTGGTCCTCTTGACGAAGGCACTGGCCAGAGATGCGACTGCTGCCACCTGTGGACTGTCACTCTCTATCTCTTTCCGAGACATCAGCGAGGCAAAGCTGTCCATCACCACAAGGTCCAGGGCTCCACTCTGGCAGAGGACATGAACGATCTCGTAGTACTGTTCTGCATCATCAGGCTGTCCGATCAGGAGCTTGTCCTTGTCGACACCCAAAGTGGTCAGGTGGCTAGCGCCGAACAGGGCATGCTCAGCATCAATGAAGGCGCAGGAGAGTCCCTGTTGCTGAAAGTGTCCGATGACAGTAAGGGCGAGGCTGGTTTTTGCAGTCGAAGGAGGTCCGTAAAGCTCACAGAAACGCCCCTTGATCAACGACCCACCGAGAATCCGATCGAGTCCAGGCAAGCCCGTAGAGTGGCCTTCGAGCTGATGCCGACCCTCGGGATAACCTAGACTGACGATTTCGGGGAATTGATGATCGAGGACACGTTTGAGAGCACTAATCCGTGTGGATTCGCTCATTAAGAAATGTATCCAATGCTTGTTGGGGAGAGTCCCCGGAATAGAAAGAGAGGAAAGGATTGTGGTAGGGGAGGAGCGGAAGCTCGGACCGATTCGGTTCGGCTCCTTCCGGAGAGAGATAGAGGCCAGGCAGGAGAAACTTCTCAAGGGCCAGGGTCATTTCCACGTCATAGCGGAAGGGGCCTACGGCGATAATCCCGGCAGAGGACTTCATCAACTCAGCGATCTGGTCATAGACAGCGATCGGTTTCTTCTTCTCGTACAAAGCACCGACAAGAATCTTGATCGAGATGCCCCGACGCCGGGCCCATGCTCGGATGAGATCTGACAACCTCTTAAGGCTGTGCTGGTTCTCGTTCCAAAGCTCTGTCCTGTTTGTGTCAGTTGGGGACCCTGTCATATACAGCTGAACCCCTTTGTTGACGCTGACTACCACTATTGGACTCGTCCGAGGAGTTCGTAGAAGCGCTCGATCGGCATTTCTTTCCGACGCTCCTGCTCCATGCGGGAGACGAGGTTCCAGAGTTTACCAGCGCTATCCAGCTGAAGCTCTTGCCCGACTGCGTCGTCGATCAGTTCTTCGGCCGCGGACAGGATGTACCTGCGATAGGCCCGAGGGTTAGCAGCGCCTTCTCCGACAGTCTTGCACGGCCTCTCATAGCAGGAGAGGGCCAGGGACAGTCTTTGACACCCTTCCTTCTCCTCAACTTCCGGAGCTACCATAAAGGTTCCGAGGCACCTCATCCCTTTGTCAGTTACAAGCTTGGAGGCGATCCCGGGATTGTTTTCTTCCAGATCCTTCTCCCAGCTCAGCACCCCTTCCTTCGTCATGGATGCCAGTCGGTCGATTACCTGCTTCACTGCTTCGCTCATGTCTTTCTCTCCTGTGACTGTGACTTTGAGTCCGATACACGGGACGGGCAAACAGTTCAGCTCAGCCTTCAGGCAGACCTCAGCTCGTCGACGAACTTCTCCCGGCTCTAGATGAGCGACAGAGGCCATTGCCTCCAGGGAGCAGTCCACGTCTTCGTCTCCGCAGTCGCGCAAGACCTGATTCTTTTCGAAGAGCCATTCAAAGGCTCCCGAGATCTGATGAGGTCTCCACGGCTGCTTAGATATGTCACGCCCAGCGTCCAAGTAGATCCGTCGCATTCCCCTCCAGCTTGATGACTGGCTGAAGAGAACGATGTCCGAAATGGACCGGTTGACGATGTCTCCGAGAAGCTCAGAGAACACTTGTCTCCGGATCCTGGACATCTCTTGCAACGAATCTAATTGGTTAGCCAAGTGTGTTCCGTACCTTGTCGAGAGCCAGTTGCGTTAAGCCTACAAGCTTAGTCGGCTCCTTGATGTTCGTTCGGAGCTCGTGCTTGCCGTCCGTTGATACAGATAGCAATGCATACTCCTTGATGTCAAGCTCTTCTGTTCGAAGCATTGGGCGAGTCACAAACTGAATCTCCAGCAGAGACGAGTTGATTACGGGACGGGCGCTACTTTTTGTCATCAGCCGGCCCTCCCATCACAATCTGTCCCTGCCACGTCACTTTCTTCTCTCCGACCTGCTTCAGAACCATACAGATTCCGATCAGTTCATCGTAACAAAGCGAGTTGGCCTTTGGCTCAGAAGCTACATGAGTCCCCAGCTTCTCAAGTGCCAGAACAATCTTCTTGTCCTTCAGAAACTGAAACCCAGCAATGGCTGCGTCGAGTGACTGGTCCAAGTCAGGGAGCTTGAAGTCCCGAGCTGGGCCGAGGTCAACAGGCACCTTCTCCGAGACGGGAGTAGCCTTGACGGCCGAGACGCTCTCTTCTGCGAAAGAAGGTGGGTCCCATCCAGGAATGTGTTCCGGCTCCTTGGGTTTGGGCTTCGCTTGGGAGGTCACGTACGAGACAAAGATGTTGCTTGGTCCCGGGGTCAGCTCCTGCTTCACTTTGGCCGCGACCTCTGGCTGGTTCCGGAGGTCTCCCATTGAGGGGCGCTCAGCAAGGACCACACAGTTGCCAGTGCCTCCGCTCAGATCAGCTCCGAGACTGTACAAGAGTGAGTTTCTTCCCGGAACCTTCCCCGTGCTGAGGTTGATCAGATCGACTCCCTGCTCTGAGAGCTGGAGCTTGCCATTGATCGCTTGCCAGATCTTCTCGCTTCGCGACGGGTCCTCGTACAGGACGACTCGGGGCCGGGAGATGTCTAGCATCGGCCTGCCCCCTGGAGCGCCTGTCCTCGCGCCTGTTTCCAGCCCGGACTCCTGGCGGAGCAAAGGTCCATCATGACAGGGAGATTGGACTGAGTGATCGCGCTGACGATAGCCGGAGAGGTCGGTTGAAAGAAATGGAAAAAGTCGTTGGGGGTCACAATCAGCTTGAGGACCCGGGTCGAGTCCTGTGTCCAGTATTGTCCCTGAAGGAACTGGTGCAGGGCGCGGGCGAGAGAGGCCGGATGGTCTCCCTCCTCCGCTAGCACAAAGGTTCCATGGCCTCTCTCCGGAAACGCAGGATTCTCAACATGAACCCCCAGGGAGAGACTCTGGCTGAAAGGTACCGGAGAAAGGTAGCAGGAGATGACCGGGGCACCAGCCTCGGCCGCGACTCTGTCTCCGCTCTTTCCGACCACCTGGGACCAGAAGAAGCGGGAACAGATTAAACGCAGCCAAGACCAGCACCAAGAGAGGAGCCTCATCAGCTACCCTCTGGGATGCGGTACTGAGCCTGGTCCTGAGCGATCCAGGTAATGGCATGCTCGATGAGAGTGGAGAGGACCTGGACCTCGCCGTGATCCATCTTGAAGGACCGTTTCCCGGGCTTGCCCTTTCCTTCTTGCAGGCTCATCCAGACACCGCTGCCGCTGTCATCAGGAGAGACACTCAACGTCTTCTTGTCCCCGGAGCCGCCATAGCTGGCAGGGTCATGAACGGTTCGATATTCCGGAGCGAAGCCTTTGAGGACTGCGAGGATGTTCCCGAGTTCTTCGACCTTCATCGAGAAGGCGACCCGGTTCTCCCAGTCGTATCCATTCTTGAGCCCGTCCCCGCCGTTGCCCTTCCAGTAGTACAGGACGCCGCTGCGACGAGCCTTGGGGCCGTTCGATTCGTGCCGGACCATTCGCCGGGCCATGAACTTCAGAGCCATGGACTTCCGGAAGAATGACTGCTCGATCTCGGCGTGGAAGTCGATCAGGTCGCTTCCCCCTCCCGAGCCTCGGCCGCTGTTTCCAGAACCTTGTCTGCTGTTTCCGTTCGATTGATTGTATCCGCGTCTGCTATAGGTTGGTTCACTCAAAGTGAAGCCTCCTTGTATGGTTTGAGGAACTCTTTCAGTCCCTCTCTGGTTACTACATGAACGCCTGGCTTCGACGCGGACAGAGCACCTGCCTCGTTCGCCAATTCCAGACACTTGTGGATCTCCTCTCCCTGGAGATATAGGGCAATGAAAGCCGAGAAGAACGAGTCTCCGCAGCCGACCGAATGAACAGGATAGATCTGATGCTTCACGTCTCTCCAGATCTGTGTTCCATCAATCAGTCGAGCAGAGCACCCGTCCCTGCCAAGGGTTTGGATCAGGTTTGCCTTTCCCGAGAGGTCCCGGGCGAGAGAGCAAGACTCTCCCGACGCCTCCTCATATCGATCAAGAGCTTTCTGATCGACTTTGACCCAGACCTCGTCCCAAGAGGGAATCAGTGAATCCCAGTTGACCGATTCAGGGTGACGTGTATCAAGGAAGAGCGTCCGGCCCTTGCCAGAGGACCCACGCAGGAACTCTTTCCCCAGCGAGTTCGGGAAGTGCCACTCGCATAACACGTACGGTGACTTCCCAAGAACAGGCCGATGGACGAACTCCACAGAAGCAGGTTCTCGAGGTCTAAGGTAATCGAGCGGATTACTGGAATCTACCAGGTACCCTTCGTCCCAGATTCGTATCGGAGCCTTCAGATTCTTCCGAGATTGGTATCCGATCACGTTAAGATTCGGGGCCCAGAGCTTTGATGGGTCTTGCTCAACTGATAGGCGTAGGCTTTCCGGCACGGCGAGCCACACCTGCTGGAACCAATCCTGTACGTGAAGGGCTGCGTTCCCGGAAGCTCCAGGTTTGTACAGGCACTCCCTCCCCTTCCAGTAGTGCTCCTCGAAGACATAGTCTCCGCAGACCAGGATGTCGGCCTGAGTCCGCTTGAACTTCATCAAAGACTCTCCGCCCACTGCTTAATCTGAGCAGCTGTCGGGGCCTCTTCTGCGTCATCGAACCCGAGGCTTTCGGCCTGACCCAAGAGCCCGTCAAGTTGCTGGCCCATCTGGGCCAACTGGTTCCCGAGCGTTTGCTCCCGGAAGATCATGACTAGCTCTGTTCGGTGAGAGTTCGAGACGTCCAGGTGACTGTCCAGAAATTGCCACGAGTCTTCGATACCTGCTTCTTCCAGCTGCTGTTCAATAGCGCTGTCCGATTCGAGGTGTACTCTTACGATCTTGACCATTTGCTCTCCCACTCTTCTGCTGCGCTCTGCTTCTCGTTTCTGACGACGACAGTAGCCCAGACTTTTCTTGATTCTTTGAATTCCAGATTTGCGTAATCAGGTCCCACGACCCAGGTCACTTGTTCAGGCATCCACTCTTCTTCAAGGGCGTTGTCTGAGACGTAGAACTCGACCGTGAGATCGGGGTTAGCCTCCTCGAGGATCGGGACAATAGCCTCAATCAGGATCTCCTGCCGGACCTCTGGCTTGAAGCGGTGCCCCAGCACCTGTCCCTCTACGGGTCCAGCCCCCTCCACTAACCCCTGGTACTTCTCTCGAAGATAGTCCTCGGAGTTAATGATCAGGAGGAGCCGGTTGCTGATGCCCGCCGCCAACTCTATCGCTTGACGGAGATAGTCGATGTGTCCCGAGTGCAGCTCAAGGAAACACCCGCTTACGCAAATCGGAATAGGCAACTAGAAGATCCCCGAAACATCATCCGCGTCAAAGGGCGGAGCCGAGTCTGCAGGCGTGGGAGCCGGCGTCGGGGCTGTAGTTTCTGTCGACTGCAAGTTGTCCTGGGCCCAGTTCTTCTGGTACCGTTGCTGGACAGGGCTCTGGTTGGAGCCGTTGCCGCCGTTGCCCGTTTCCTGGAAGTACGCCTCGAGGATCATGTCATTGACCCGAGAGTAGAGGCCTTCCGGATCGAAGCGAGCGCTCTTGGCCGCTTCGGGAGTGCCGGCCTGGTTCTCGTCTACGGTCCAAATGTTCCGGACGTACTGGGTCTCGCCGTTCTTCTGGCGAGGTGAATCGGGCCAGCCAACAAACAGCCCCTTGTCTCCGTTGACGACCTTGAAGCCGTTGATGACAAAGCCTTCGCTAGTCTCGACCTTGACATAGGCCTTGATCTTGCTGTCCTGATTGCTGACGGTCCATACGTGAGCTACTTTCAAGAGAATTACTCCTTCTCTAGTTGCCCCAGGATGAATTCCAGGGGCGCTTCGATGCTGCCCGATGTAAAGAACAGCTCTGCATGTGGATTGAATGTTTGGCCGTAGACCTTCTCGATCAGGACCATTTCTGATTCATAGACTTCTTCGCCGGGAGGGGGCCCCCAGCTGGTTCCTGCCTGACACCTAAGCTCCAGGCACCGGGAAGCTTTTGCCAGACTTTTCCGGCGCAGCTCCACCTCAATGAGAAGAGGCCAGGCTTCGAGCAGATATCGACGCAGTTGAGAAAACCAGCTCTCAGTACCAAGGACTTCGACGATAACAGATCGGCCCCGGTAAAGTGTGGTGAAGGTTTCCTGTAGCGTGTACCGGTATCGATTCTCGACCCCACCTATGTCATCGAAGACGTCCCAGTAGGTGTCATGAACCCGAGCGATGTCTACGTATCCGATAGAGGTTGATAGTTCATCCAGGAGAGCTCTAGAGAGAGAGCTTTTCCCAGAACAGATATGTCCAGTAACAAGGACAATGCCTTGTTGAATCTCCATTTATGTTCCTTCTCGTTCGTTCGCAAGTAAGAGATAAGCGTAGCGAGAAGAGAAATCAAGCCGCGGAGTAGGAGCAGGAGCAGAGCAGTCCGTTAAGCGTCAGAGAGGATGTCCTCTACCAGAGCGATTACAGGATGTCTCTTCCGGGTCCTAAGGAAGTTGCAGGAGGTCAGGGTTGACTCCCAGAAGCGAGGATCCATCAGCAATTCACGGATAGCTGACTTGCCTTTGATGTCCTTCTGTATCGGGTTAGGGTCACCGAGCAGGATCATCTTCGAGGTCGAGTCAATCCGAGAAACCAATGACAGCAACTCATGTCGATCAAGGTTCTGGATCTCGTCGACGATAACGAGCTTGTGTGAAAGGTTCCGTCCGCGGATGAAGTCAAGGGGCAGAAAGCAGAAGGCCTCCTCTCGAAAGAGCCGGTCAACTTCTGCTGCTTTGTTCAGAGCGTCAGCCGTATCGAAGATGACTTCGACAAACGGAGCAATCTTCTCCTCGAGAGTCCCAGGGAGGGTGCCCAGGAATCGGGAGCGAGAGACAGAGACGAGCGGCTTGCAGTACAGAATCTGATCGAACTCTCGATTGGCCATCATCTCAACTGCATGAGCCACTGTCAGGAAGGTCTTTCCGGTTCCTGCTGGACCCAAGATCACCTGCAGGCTCTCCCGCTCTTTGAGCTGCTTCCAAACGATCTCCTGGAGCTTGTCACAGAACGTGATGCCGGCCGATCGTTGATTCAGCTTGAGATACTCCCAGCCACCCTCCGAGATGCGCTTTCCGTCACGAGGACCATCCATATAGATCTGCCCCGGGAAACAGTCAGACTCTTCTACCTCCCCCCTGTCGGCTAGAACTCCTGGACCTAAGATGTCGACCAGCTCTTGCTCGAATGGCAGCAGCATCTGCGTTCAGCCCCCTATTGGAATCGATTGGAGATAAGTTCTTGCGTCGTTTGCTGGGAGGTCCAGAGGTCAGCCTCGAGATTTGCGGTTTGCTCGATAGCTTCAGCCAGTTGTTGCCGGAGCTTGTCGTTCTCTTCGGCTAATCGTTCAGCTTCTGCTTTCCAGTCCTTCTCCGGGGCAGTCTCTTTAGGGGCCGGGACACTAGCCGGCTGCTTCTCTTTCGTGCCTTTCTTGCTCATCATTTACCTGCTGGTTAGGGGTTGTTCGACACGAAGCCGGGCACCTTTACAGGATCCAACTTCTGCCTCTCTCCTCTCCCTGACTATAGCACTCGGACCTGCTTCCTCACTTGGCTACCGGGTACTCGATTGATGGATGTGGATTGTAGTTGAGGATTCGGAACAGAGACTGCTGCCCGTGTTTCTTCGGGCCACAAGCCCGGCCGTTCGCTACGAAGTGAGCCGGATTCAATTCCGGAACGTCACCGATTCGTGGGTCCGGGATCTCCGCTCTCATTTCCTTTAAGTTGAGCTCTATATGTTGGTTCACCGAAAATTGAGGCAAAGGTTGCTGGCTTCTTCGTAACTGCTCAACGACTCCAAGAATCTGATCCTCATAGATGTGAGCGTCAGTTGCGGAATAGACCAACCACTTAGGCTTAAGACCCACTTCATGGGCAACGAGACAAAGCAGGAGCCCATACGAGGCCAGGTTGTAGGGAGCACCTACCGGCAGGTCCCAAGAACGCTGCATGACATGGATGTTCAGCCAGTGTGGGTTCCCCTCTTCGTTCGGCTCAACTGTGAACTGAAAGCAGAAGTGACAGGGAGGCAAGGCCATGAAGGGAACGTCGTCAGGATTCCAGGCCGAAACTAGATGTCGACGGGAATAGGGGCTCTCTCTTAGCCCCATCAATACCTGGGCAAGCTGATCAACCGAAGAAGTCCCACACTCGGAGCCCGGGGCGCAGAGTCTGTCGTTTCTGAACCCCCACTTGCGCCACTGCTCTCCGTAAATGGGCCCGAGATCATACTCCTTGTTGTCTCTCTGCCATTGATCCCAAATGTGACAGTCCATCTGCCACAGGTCTCTGATGTCGGTAGATCCTGACAAGAACCAGAGGAGCTCCCGGACCACAGATTTGAAGTAGATGGTTCTGGAAGTGATCAGCGGGAACCCTTCTCGGAGATCATAGCGAAGTTGAAGTCCATGCCAGGAAACAGTGCCCGGCTGACCCGGGCGAGAGGGAGGCTTCTTGACCCCATTCTTGAGGACGAACTCTAGTGCTTCTTCGTAGTTCATCCCGTCTCCTCTTCAAAGTCCTGGAACTCTAGAGCCACAGTATCAGTCCATATCAACCAAAGATCGTCCTTCACGGTGACGTGGGAAAGAATCCATCCAGAAGGAATCAGTTCACCAGGCACAGCAAGGCAGGTGAAATTCTGAATCTGTTCAGGAGCGGCTTCCCCTTCCCGAGACAGGAAAATCTTATACTCCTTTGGGCTGCCCATCGTCATGTAGGGCACCATTCCCCGGTGCTCTCCATTCAAGATGATTACCAGCACGTTTTCTGCCGTGAGCCGGCTAACATCATGAATAGAAACTGATGCTTGGTTATTCTCGATCCGGTACTTCATGGCTTCCTCTTCGGGACAAAGGATCGATAGCAGGAAGGACAGGTCACTTGCTGAGGTTGAGTTCCCGGCCTGATGTTCGGTCTCTTTGGTCTCTCGGCTATCTCGCAGTTTCTGTTTCCCCTTAGCTCAGAGCATGTGGGACGTATTAGTCCGAAAAACACTTTTGCCTTCTTGTTGCAGGAGACCCCGTCCTTGCCGATCTGTTTGCAGAAGACTCGGGTCATGACCATGGCTTCACCTTCCCAACTCCGGGGTCCTGGGCGAAAGCTTCGACTGCTTCTTGCCAGGCTTCTTCGGGATTGGTTCCTTCGCCGGACAAAGTGATAGTGAATTCGTAAGTACTCATCGATTCTTCTCTTTCCATTGTTGAAGGGTGGGGCCTATGTCGTCGACGGTCGCGGGCACGGGACTACTCGACTCCCAATCCTCACAGGGGCTCCGGCTCAAGTTACTCAGATTGACGCCAAACCAAACAGGTGGATTCCAGCGCAGATCTATGCCGAAGATGAGACCCAGGTCCCCGTCCTCGTTGTAGGCCACGTCCCCTTTTACGAGATCCTGAGAGTCACTCACCGATAGCCTCACAGAGGTAGGCGTGTACCATTTCCCAAGAGAGGAACGGTCGGTAGGGTGCAGGCTCTTCTCCAGTGAATTCCTGGACCAGAGAGGTTTCATAGCGAAGGCCAATCAAGTACTTGTTGGTCACTCTGATAGTCGCGATCTTGTCCCTGTGGCAGTACACCTCGTAAGCGTCACGTACTTGGTCAGAAGTGTTCCCTGCCTGGATCGGCACCCGGAGAATCTCGAGAATGGGCTTCTTGCTCATCCTGCTTCGACCGCCCCTTTCCCTTCTCGGCTTCGGAGAGTCCCCTTTGCTCGGAGTCCGACGACTGCTGGCTGCGGGTCCAGGAAGCGAAGATCGTCCTCGTCTCCGTCAACCACGTCATAGCCCCAATGCTCATGAGGGAGAGTCATTGCAGGCGTCACTCCGCGGAAGATCAGGGCCAGGTTAAAGCCTTGGCCGAGAATGCCTTTCATTTGTTTTTCTGACAGCTTCTCGTGCCAGGAGAAGGTTAAATGATAGTTCTCGGGTAACTTCGTGGCTTTGCTCGGCAGGGAGGACAGTTCCTTGGTGTAGTCGTAGAACTGGACCTCGGGGAAGAAGTCGAAGAGCCAGGGGGCGATCCGGAACCAGGGAATATCGGACAGTACGTTCAGGCGATAGGCGAGTCTCTTGCCCGCGGCCTTTGCTCGACAGGACAGAACTCGAATGTCGTTGACGAGCAAGGTCATGAAGTGAGTCGGGTTCTCAAAGAGAAGCTTTGTCCTTCGGTTCCGAGCATTGGTCACCGGCTTGAACGCGCCAAAGCCAGCCGATCGCAAGCAGTATTTGAGGCATCCGAGACGTTCACCGACAGCGGTAGGACAGACAGAGTAGCCAGAGCTTCGGCCTGCAGCCAGCTCCAAGCCCCAGGCTTCCCACTCCTGATCCTTGTCACGACCTGTCTTTGCCAGCTTGGTGTTCTGTGTCGAGACTATGACCCCGCCCTTCTTCGGGGCCAGGCCATGGCTTCGACCCCACTTCTTAGCGTCGGTGACGTCTTCCAGGAGCTGGGCCGGGCACAAGCCTTTGACGGCTTCCTCCAGCTGCTCTACGTGCTTCTGAGGGTCCTCCTTAGACAATGGTCCGCTCCTGTCCCTGAGCCAGATACTCTTCCCGCTCCTGAACAATTGGTTCAAGATTGTCACAGAGGTTATGAATGGTTTCTGATATCCGCGAACAGCCACCGGAGACAAAGTCTCGAGCAGCCTTCGCATGAAAGTTGACGTTGGACCGAGCGCAGCGCCCAGTCAGAGACACGTACCGGGACAATGCCCGGCCGAGCCTCGTGAAGTTAATGATCAATTACTCTCTCCTGAGCCTGATTAGAAACAAAAGTTGTCGCTGGTCATAGTCGACAGGGTGACAGCCTCGTCCAGCATCTTGTCGAAGTTCTCCTTTAAGGCCCGTGCGTCGTCCAAAGCCCGATGAGGACGGTCACAGCTCGTGCCAAGGATCTTGTTGATTGTTGTCTGTCGGGGGAAGGAACCTCCTGAGATGGTGAAGGCCATAGTCCCTGTGTCGAGCGGCTTGTAGAACCAGTTCTTCGAGAGGCCAAAGCGATAGAACCAGTAGCGGGTGAACTCCAAGTCAAAGAGAGGGTTCTGGCAGACGATGACCCTATCCTTGGTTAGCTGGTGAAGCTCTTTGACCGCATATTCACTGGAGACCCCTTCCCGATACCAGAGCCCCGAGTCGTAACCGTTCACCCGGAGAGCCTCTTCGCTTGCATTCCCCAATCGCGTTGGCTGAACAAGCATATGGTGCTCAGCCCCGTCTTCTGTAATGAAGGCAAGCTCACAGACTTCCTGGGTGTAAGGGCAGTAGCCAGTTGTCTCCAGGTCGAGGAAGCCGAGCCCTAGCCCGGCCTCCTCGAGCGTCTGCCAACCGTTTCTCGTCTCGATTCTGATGCACTCGTACAATTCATTCACTCGGCACTCTCCTGAGTAGTATCCTGTCCTGGATCGAGTCCAGGAACACTTTTACCGACACCTCTCGATGCTGGATTGTGATGTGGGCCTTCTTGCTGGTGGTCCCATCTCCTGGTCTCACGCCCGGAATCCGGGACACTTGGACCGAGACCAGGTGCCTGGTGAGGCTCTTGTCTTTCCACTTCACCTCGATCACTTCACCAGGTCTTAGCTCTTTGCCAGCAAGAGAGTCGTACATAGTCCAGCCCAAGCTCGCTTCTTTCCGGAGCCTGCGCCAACGTCGGTCACTCACTTAGGTTCTCCCAGGGCCCGACAGATAGAATCCATTTGGGCTGCGGCGACTGTCTTCTTCCGACACTCCGCTCGCCACTCTTTGATCTTGGGACCTGCCCCCGTGAAGATGAGGACCATGCCCCAGATGAGCAGGGCGAAGGCACTAGCCCCGAAACACACTTGCAACCACTTCCGGTGCTTGCTGTCAAAGAGCCAGTGCCACAAAGTCAGGAGTCCCAGGGCGAGGCAGGCGAGGATGTAGTAGTCAAAGATACTCATCGGTTACCACCCACACTCAGAGCATTGGTGAGGATCATCGCAGTCGGGGCAGTCTCCGGCAGTATTCAACTCCTCTCCGCACTCGATGCAGTAACCGGGTCCTTCCTGTTCCTGAGGTCCCGGCTCCTTGATCTCCTGGTAGTGTTTCCAGCGACGAGCGGGCTCAATCACCTGCTCCTGTATCTCTTCTCCCTGAGCTTCAGCCATCACTTGATAGCAGCAAACTCTCATCTTCTGACGAGAATAGTCCTTGGGCACAGCTACGACGTCAGCAGGATTTACCGCGACTTCCAGGAGACGAGTCCCGGAGAACCCTTGAGCATAGGCCCAGGACGCGACATGGAGCCCATGACTACAGGTCCGGTCAGGGTCCTCGTCTACCTGGTTCCGGGGCATCGTGACGACCGAACCAACACTGTTGTCAAAGGTTCCGGTGCGAGAATCGGTCCAGTTGTCGCGGACCTTCTTGTAGGCCAGAAACCGTCCATCGGGAAGGATCGGATGGTGATTCGCTTCGAGGCAGGCGAAGAGTCCGTTCACAGCTCTAAAGCTGGGGTTCTCCTGAAGTCGTTGCCAGAACTTAGCGAGGTGGTCAAACGGGAGTCCTTCGCGCATGAAGGCCATCACTCGGTCTGCCAAAGCGCCGTGAACTTCCTGGTTCTCGATGTACAGCTGATCCCCGCGAAGCTCACAAAGGCCCCTTGTATAGCTCCGGACTTGCCCCGCAAGGTCTACAAGTCTCGGGATCGCATCCCAGTCCTCGCTCTTGATCGCTTCCTTGATGGAGGCGTAATAGACTGACTCCTTAGGGATGTTGTGGGGGCGGTGATTGATGGTGACAGTGATGACCGATGGGGTCATGTGCCATCCGATAGGTGAACTCACTCTTCTTCTCCTTCTTTCTGTTTCAGAGGCTCATCCTGAACAACAAGCATCTCTCGATAGTTCAGCTCAAACCAATATATGATGTCGATCAGATTGCAACTGACTCTCCCGAGAATCGCCTGGACTTCTTCCAGCAACTCTCTCTCGGCCAGTAGCTGCTCCTGATACTCAGACAGCAGAGGCAATCCCTTGATGCTGATGACCTTGCCAGTCTCGGTCTTCGAGTGTTTTGCCAGCTCCGGGTCCAAAGACTCCAGGTCGTCAACGATAGCCTGAAACTGTCTCAAATGCGCAGCGATCTCTCGGCCCCGCTGATAAATGATTACAACTCGACTCTCTCGACCGATGTCATCCCACTTCTGGGTAAGTTTCGAGATCCAGTTTTGGGAGTTACTGTACCTGCTCAAGCTACTCGCCTGCAGATATCTCCTCGTTGGAGTCAAGGGGGCGAGAGAGGAGTGGTACCGATATTCCCAGAACTTAATTGCAGCTGCTGCCCGATAAATCAGCTCCCGGCTTTTCTCATAGTCGTCATCAATGAGCTCGAGATCAAACGCTTTGAGAATCTTAGCGGCCAAAGGCTTCAGGAGGCGCTCTCGGATATCTCTTCCATGAACCCAGTGGCCTGGGATGAGGTCTGCATGTGACTCGTCCAGGACAATGAACTTACTGAACAGTGCAGAGTCATTTTTCATGGCTCGCTTGATCCCTCGAACCGAGCTCAAAGGCAGGTCACAGCCGGACAAATAGCCACGAGACATGCTCTTTCGGAACGCATAGACCACCTCTGAGGAGTCACTGAACGAGATCCGGCCGCGGGGCAGCAATCTCAGGACACCTGAGCCTCCAGCGTTCCCGTCATCGGTCCGGTCGTAGATCAAGCAGGCGCAGTCCTTCTTCTTGGCCTTCTTCCGGGCCTTAGGTTTTCTCGCCCTCATCCGAGCAGGCCGATACTCGATCAGGTCTGTCAGCTTCCGAGCACGAGAGAGTTTCAGCACCAGATTCTCTGCCAGCAGCTTGTCAGTGTCGGGCCATTCGAGCTCTTCACCGTTACTTGTCGGCTGAGGGGAGACGATGATCACCCAGGGCTTTTGCAGCTCCCCGGACGCAACCAGCTCATTCCAGGCTTTCACAGAGATGTACTTGTTGCCGAAGTCATTCAGCACAATCTCGTACTGGTGATCTGCATCCTTCTTGGGTCGAGGGATTGCATCAGATGAGGCGGAGTACGTGCTGAAGTCACCCTTCTCGCGACCGTCTCCGCTTGAGTGTCGAGCCTGAACCTTGACAGAGAACGGAAGGCTGAATGGGTTCTTGTAGCCACCATATCGGTAGCTAGAATCCAGGCTGTGATCTTCGTACTTTGCTTTGTTTGGCTCAAGTAGGTGCCCAGAGTCGATCGCATACCTTCCTTGAGCGTAGAGAGCGGCAGACATCAGGTCGGGCTGAGACGCCAGCTTCTTAAGAGCAACATCCTTCGCTTCCTGGACCGCGGGCACCAGCTTCTGGACAACTGCTTCCAATGTCTCCTCTGTGTACCGCAACGTCTCCCTGTTGGCTGACACTGGCAAGGATCCAATCGGGAAATGAAGGGCCCATTCAGGATTAAAGGCTTTATCCTCTGCCCCAATGCGAGTCTTGAAGGCGTGGTCTAACGTCATCAGTTCACTGACCTTAATCGTATAAGGCATGCAGCCAACGACAGCAGTGAGGTTATGTACCCCTTTCGGGCTGGAGTAGTTCTCGGCCTCAACTCTCTCCTCTCGGAGCCGGTAGAGGTCATCACTCAATCCTGGGACATCAGGCATCGGATTGATGAAGAGGCAGGCCTGAACGATTTGCTGTCGAAAGTTCTTGACGTCTTGGTCTCGAACGGGAACTTGAATCCGAGCCCCGTTGCACTGATCAGTGAGTGTCTCTGTCAGCAGCTGCAGCTTTGCGATTCGATACTCACCGCCCTTCTCGTCTGTTTCTTTTCCGATATAGGCCGTGTACGTCCGAGAGGTACCGCTCCAGATCGTCTCGATGGTGAAAGAGTCAGTGTAGGCGAAGGGGGACTTGGCCCCAATGCCAAATGCTCCGATCTGTTCGTCTGAGTCTCGCTTGGTGCTGGCTCCGAGGTTGACGAAGACATCAAGCATCCGTCCGGGACTGATGCCCACACCATAGTCTTGAACGACCATGAACGGTTGCGTACGAGAAGGAGGGATGACAGTGATGGGAGCGTCGGTTTTGCCAGCCTCGTTATGGGAGTCGACAGCATTCGAGATCAGTTCCCGGCAGACAGCGCGGACTGGGTTCGTGTATAGCTTCGACTGGAGGATCTCGGCAATGAGTGCCTGGTTCTTCTTGTCCGATGAGATCTGGAACGTGTGACATTCGTCGGGAAGGTTCCCCTGTTCGATGACAGGGATCTCCTGTTGGAGTCGCATGGGCTCTCCTGTTCAAGTTACTTACTGATTGAAAGAAAAGGATTCGTTGGCGGAGAAGGAAATCGGCAGGGCGAGGGCGGAGCGAAGCGAGCCCGAGCCGTGAGGAGAAGGGGCAGAGCGAGAGGGAGGAAAGGAAAAGTCCCGGGAGGGCCCCGGGACTCAGTAGGTCACAGCTGCCTTAGGCCAGCTGCTTCTTCAGCCAGTCAGCGGTAGCCGGATTGAGAGAGAAGGAGAGGGACCCGCCGTCGGCATAGTCCAGGTCCACGTCGTAGCCGATGACCTCTTTGGTCTTCTGAGGCTTGATGGGGCCTCGAGTGGTGCCAAGGAGGAAGGCGAAGATCATGATGCAGGCACTGACCACGAGAGGAGCTTCGAACTGGAGCATGTGCCCGCCGAGGCCCAGGATCGCAGTCAGGATGCTCGACCAGATAATCTTCTTCCCGCCCTTCGGCACCTGTCGCTTGACCTTATGCTTGGGGTTGTAGCTGACACAGGCGAGGCCGGCAGTCGACACTCGGTGCATGCCGCCGGACCCATCTCGGATCTCCACGAACTTTTCCTTGTCAGGAGTCGCTTCCTGCTCCTTTTGGGAGACCCGATAGCGATCAGCCTGAAGCTCAAGGAGCTGGTTCTTGCAAGCGTCAAGTTCCGAGCGGAATGCTCCCATGTCGCCACGAATCATCGGGACGTCTTGCTCCAGGAGATCGATCCGGGTCAAGAAGCCGGACTGGTCCTGTCGGAGTCCCTCGATGCGGCTGAAGGCGGTCTCTTCGCCAGAGCAACTATTCCAGCGATCACCCAAATCAGATCGGAGTTCTTGGATATCCCCTCCCTGGTGCGCGACCACATCCATCAGGGACTGGTTGGCTTCGTCAAACTTCGTCTCGACTCGAGCAACAGTTTCGTCGACCTGATCGATTCGTTGGACCAAGCCATCTTGACGAGCCCTGATCGAGGGGATCTCGCTGGGATCAATGACCTCCCGAGACTCAACCTGGTCAAGGCGCTTGCCCAGTTCCTGGATTCCCGAGCTGACAGCCACCCGATGTTTTGCAGCGGCATCCAGCGTGGACTTGTTCGAGCGAACGTGGTCAGCCAAAGTCTGGATCTGCCCGTCGAGCCCCTGCACCAGTTTCTGGAGCGAGGAGAAGCGGCTGGGGACATTTGCGTTCTGCCACCACCCCTTGACCTGCTCGAGTCCCTGGGAGACCTGCTGGAGGTTGGCTTCCAAGCTCGAGATGGAGCCTTCGCGCAGGTCCTGCTCAATCTCCTGAACCGTGACGGCCAGGGTCTCGAGGTCTTTCCGGATCCCCACGCTCGTTCCTTCCAGGCCAACGAACCGGACTGTGTGCCGGCTACCTTCTTCCTTCAGGTAGCCGATGTCTGCGCGAGTCAGGTCCATAGTGTCGTCCAGACGGCCAGCCTGCTCATCGAGCCGCCGCAGGGTCTTCTCCTGTCCATTAAGTTGGATACTCTGTGAGTCGAGTTCAGACCGAAGCTGTTGCTGGCATTGAACCTGCTGATCTGCGTGATGGGACAAGGAGGCCAGTACCTGATCAGCATATCCCCGGAACTCATCAGCTGCGAGGGCTTTGTCTCTGCCTTCGTCCCATCCCTGGACCTTGTCCTGGATGTCAGTGACTGTCTCTCCGATTGCGTTCATGCGACTCTCGAGATCGCTGAAGAATGCTCCGATTCCTTGATTGGTTTTCATAACAGTTTCTTGCTCCTGTGTTTGTTCATGATCTCTGACTGCTGATTCCTTCCCTAAATGGTCCAAGTGGACTCCGTTCTGGTACAAACTTGCCAAGAATCTTTCCTCTTCGAGTGGTTGGTAGAGGACCTTTATGGTGCCCTCTGACAGGGACGAGTCAATGACGACTTCGAACGGTGGGGTCTCGAACGGAAGCCCGGGCGCTAGCTCCTGGATTAGGCTTGACACCTTCTTCTCCATAAGCATCAGGCTTCCCGGAGTGATGGCTCGACCAACATAGTCCCTGGTCGCTTCCTGGACACTCTCAACAGCCTGCTTCTCTCGCTTCCCTAGATTCCGGACCGTTAGAGCCCCACCTGTTCTTGGATGCCTACCCATTTCAGTCCCCTACGTCAACATTGACCGCTTGCTTGTTTCCGTTACTGTCCTGGAACTCACCTTCCACGGTAAGCTCCTTCCGAATGGTTAGCCTCAGTTTCCTGATGGCCATGAAGAGAACGGCAAGGGCTGCGACGATCGCGACGACGTAACTTGTCATCTTTGCCTTCTCGGCCTCTCTTCTCCAGTGATCTGTTTGTCCTGTCAGGTGACGAACCTGACCCTTTAGATTCTGCACTTCGTTCTGGCGGCTGAGGATCCACTTCACCTTGAGCTTGAGAATGGCGTTCTCTTCCCTCAGCTTCTGGTGCTTATCCGAGGGAGCGGCCATGGCTCATCATCTCCGTTGTCGGGATTAGTCCCGGGGCTGTTGTTGCTGGAACCTTGCATAAGGGTTCTCTCCTAATGAATGGACACGCTCTACCTCCTCAATCAACCCCTTGACGACCTCTTCTGCCCTCTCGGGAGTCGCCATCCAGCCATAGCCGGGGCCCGAGAACCAGACAATCAACCACTGCCTCCAATAATCTGGTACTTTTCCCCCGTGTACGTGAACCACTACCTGTAGAGAGCGAGCGTATCCGTCTCTTTCAAACTCTTGTCGGTAAGTGGCGTACTTGAAGGGAAGTAACCAGAAGAGGTATCGGAAAGCATTCCAGGCCCATCGTAAGCGGCTGGGCTTTGGCTTCTTCTCGAGCGCATCCCACTCTTCTCGAATGGAACCGTTTCCGAAGTAGAGTCGGTCCAGGTGGTCGATCTCGTGACTGGCGGTCGCGTCCTTGGACTCAGTAGATGACTCCTCCCAAGAGGAGCCGTCACCCGCGAGCCACATGGTGGAGCTGAACATCGAATGGAATCCGTTGATGATGTCAACCTTCTGCAGCCGGGACTTTGCCCAGCCGAAGGTGAAAGCTATCGGAATCCAATAGGTGAAGAGTGAGAACAGGAACTGTAGAACAGGCCAGAGGAAGCGACTCTCTGACTTCGGTCTGAGGGTTATCTGACGCCCGTGCCGGGCACTAGCATCAGCTACGATTTTCTCCCAATACGCCCGCCTTTCCTTCATTTCTGGCCTCCTGCACGTCGACAGACCCGCCCTTGAAGCGGACCACAGTCTTCCCAATGACTACACTAAACAGGATAACACCCAGAATCGAGGCGAGATAAATCAGGAATCCTTTGTTCCCGTAGTAATAGCCGACGGAAACGCCCAGCCCAAGGGCCCCAAGCATCACTCCAGCGGCTGCAGCCTTGTTCTTTATTAGGTGAGAGATCACCGAAGCGAAAGCTACCATCATTTTCTGATTCGCGAAGACTCTAATGAGAGCCATGAATAACTGTTTCATTTTCTGGTTCCTCTATGCTGAAGAATTCTGGACTCATCTCGAAGTACTGGCCCAGTAAACCGGTGATGGACTGTGTGAAGCCTTCTCCCCTTTGGATCGGGTCAAAAGCTCCTTCTGTGGCAAGGGTCGGGCTAAAGAACGAGACCTTCAAAGCGTCTGGTCCTTCTCCTGATCCTCGCACAGGCCCAATCTTAAGGGCACCATTCCGGGTAACCAAGGAGAGGCTGAGACCTGTCCTCATGCAGGAGAACAGTGAGCAATCAGTGGTCGCGAGGCAGTAGCATCGGACCCAATCTTCCAGCGATTTAAGTAGCTTGTCCCAGTCTCGTTCTCTCACCTAGACCTCCAGGAGTGGATTCTCATACATCTGATACAGAGCCTGTCGATTCACTGTGATCTTTGCTTGAGTCACGCTGTCGATGACCAGGCTGACGCCATCGCCATCTTCTTTGCAGACAAGTTCCTGAATCCGATACTTGCTCTGGAGATCCTCAAGCACATAGTTGACCATCAGTAAAGCTTGATCCGATAGCTCTGCCCCGGCCCACCCCTCCTGCTCTAGAGAAAGAACAGTGAAGACGACAAGTAGCTGTGGATCCTCATTGACGATAAAGTTCTCGTACAGTTGATCCAGCAACAGTAGGGGGACAAAGGTCCCGGGACAGCCGAGCTCCAGAGTTAGCTCTTCAGCGACATCAGTCATCAAGCAGGAAACCGACGGGCAGCAGCTTCCACGTAATGCTCTAGACTCCTCAAGAAGTCACTCTTTCCTGCCTCGCCCCATCCCTGGCCCTCGTAATCAAGCTCTGATAAGTGTCCCGACAGGATGGGGTGGATCATCTCCAGAATCTGCAGGGCATCAGCCTCGTCCTCAGACTCGATGACGAACTCCAAAGCTTTCCGGAGAGCGAGAGGGTTTCGCAGATTCAGCTTGGCCTCCCAGACCACTTTCGGCTCTTCCTTCTTCGGCTTCTTCGGCTCCTTGGCCTTCTCGTTCGTGGCAGGCTCTGCGATCACAGGCTCCGGCTTCTTCGGTTCCGACCTCTCTGCCTTTGCTTTCTTTCGAGGCTTGCGCTTGGGCTTAGGCTTGGCCATTTCCTGAGGACTCTTCTCACTCATCGACTCTCTCCAACTTCTTTGTCGATTATCAACAGGGGCGCGGGCTGGTTCCTGGCCATCTCCAGCCTTCTAAGAATCAATCCCACGCTTTCTTCTTCTTCTCTCTGCTCTGCTACAAAGTCACCCAAGAACTGCTCGAGCATGCAGTCCTCCAGCTCCTGCGCCTGACGAACCAGGGACAAGATCGATTCCGTAACAGCTTCCTCATGCTCAAGAGCAAGCCGGAACAGAAAGGCTGGGGTGCAGTTGTTATTGAATGCTGGGGGAGAAATCTCTTCCCAAACAGGAGCAAGTTGCCGATTTCGAACATAAGACACAAACCGCATCCCATGCTGAAGCTCTTCTCCTGCTTGTTTCTGGAGCCAATGAGCCAGTCCGGTAAACCCTTTCTGGTACATAGCTTCGGATGCAGCCAGGTAAAAGTATGCGGCTTCAAACTCCATCCGAATCTGGCGATCAATCAATTCGATCAATACCGGAAACATTCTCTCTCCTCATCAAGATAGGGGAACCACTGAACTGATGTCAAGTTAAATCGATCATCAGCCTGTAAGTAAGCGCTTTCTAAGACTTAAGTGCCTGTCGGACCCAAGAGCTGGAGGACTTCCACGATCTCTCGCTTCGCATCCGTTGAGATCAACTCGTGACCCGTAACCAAGTCACCTAAAACCTCGCGAATCCTCTTCATTGTACCGGGCGTAAGATGGTGAACCTCCTCCACGACAGGCACCAGCTCATCAGCTCTCACCCGAGCCTCGATGAACTCCAGGTCCTCTTCCGTGACGATTGGAGTACCCACGCGCTCTTCCAGAATGATCTCAGCAACCGATGGGAACTCTTCAGCGGGAACAGGCTCAGCAGGCTTCCGAGCCTCAAGAGCTTTGTCCCGCCACACCCTCTCCTCGTGCTTTGGCCAGTGCTGGATCAGGAATTCCCGCTGCTTATAGGTGTTGAGCGGTTTGTACTGGCGATAGAAAGCGGTATCGATTGCGGATACGAGACTCGTTGCGACGATGTCGCGGAACTGTTTATCTTCCAGGACCTCGAGCACTGTTTGACCGAGCTCATCGACCCGGGTCTCGGCGAGGTAGTCCTTGTCAGAGGCCGAACCAATGCCCATGTGCTGTTTCCGATACCCGTGCCCACCCGTGAGCTTAGACAGCTGCAACAGTTCCCAAGCAGTTACTGGCTTCTCGGATGCTGGTTCGGTGGTCAGGTCCATTGCAATCGTCACCTGCACCTGATCGAGGGGGACGAGAGGCTCAAGGACAGGCTCCTCAACTTGCTCGGCCGGCGCGTTGTTGCAGGAATCCTCGCCAAAGAACCGAGGCCACAGTTCGTGCTCACGAGCCCGCCAGAGCTCGGCTATCCTCTCCAGGTCCTCTTGGTGCTCTTCATCCGAGAGCTCTACGTCTTTCGTCAAGGGGCACAGTTCAGGAAAGAAGTGATTGGCCCAGTAGTATCGACCATTTGTAAGAATGGACTTGTCCCGGAGCGTGTCATAGAAGTACTGTTCCGGATCCCATTTGGGAATGGAATAGAATCCCTTCCTGAGCTTACCGGCCTCGACCCGCAGGATGTCCTTGATCTTGATCCGTGGCAGATCTGTAGCTCCTTGCCGGATCAATTCAGGCCAGTAGTGCTCCCGCTCCCAAGCAGGCCACTCTCGGCGAAAGATCTCAATCCACTCGGATCGATTAACCCTGTTTGCCTTTCCATCATGAGTCAGAAACGTGTAGTCGAATTCCTGGTCGCTAAGAATGTGGGCAGTTGAGGGGTGTGTTGATTCGAACTCCAGGAGCTCGATCGGAGTCAGGTCTGGAGCCTCTGGCCAGTGTTTGGATTCTCCTTTAGCCCATGCTTCGAGGAGGCTACCCAAGACGGGGTGGACTCGGACCTTTTGCAGGTCTCGTATCTTGACTAGACTTTTCATTTCTGGTTCTTACTCCATTCTCGGAGCTGGTTGACGTACTCGACCAGTGCTCCTTTCATCTCGAACCATTCTCCCTGGACTCGGTAGGTAGAGAAGTGCCGGTGGTACTCCCTCTCCAGTGACTTCGGCCCGGGGATGGCTGCGATTAGTTTCAGGGGATAGGGGCAGGCAGAGGACAGCTGCTTGAGCCGCGCTTTGGGATCTTTCGAGAATCCTATCTTGACCCGGTTGGCTTCTGCTGCTTCGATAAAGTAGGTGTACCCATCTGCCACTAGCTCACACTCCTGCTGGATTCGATAGATCTTGGCGTAAACCCCTTCCTCATGACGGAAGTAGACTCGTACCCAGATTGAACCACAGGAGCCGAAGAAGGGGACCTCTACCGTAGAAACCCCGTCCTCTTCATCCTCAACGGGACTACCTATATGCTGGGCCCCTTTCTTGCAGAGGGGACAGACTTCTTCTAGGCAGGAGCCGTCAAGATAGTAGCCGGTAGTGATCGTATCGGGCAAAGGGACGGGTACGACTTTAGGGGCAGGCGCGGGCACTATTGCCGGGCTCTGGTTCACCTTCTCCTCCTCAATCAGTAACTTGGCAAGAAAGCATCGGTTGAAGATCCTGCCCTTAAACCCGTGAGGCCAGGACTTCCATGTTTGATGTACTTCGTCAGAGACCTGAAACCCAAAACATTTTCGATACTTTTCCTTCGCTGGAATCTTGGAGTCGGGCATGAGTATCTGCTTCTCTTGAATCACCTGCCGAGCGAACTCTCGGGAGCACTCCCAGTTACTCCTGGGATCAGAGACCAAGTCCTGCGCCCTGGAGAGGAGACTGGCATATATCTCTGTGGTGATCGATCGGCTCATCTCCGAGCTCTGATCCAGTTCCGAGACACCCACCCTCCATCAGTCCCGTCATCCAGTTCTACGTGAACCTTTCCACTGCCATATGCCAAAGCCTTGCAGTGTCTGTTCTTATAGGGCCCATTCTTGATGATCCTGTACCCATACTCGTGCTTCTCGTGAGCAGGCTTCGGGAGCTCGATCTTTGCATTGGACATCTCTATCTCCCCAGCTCTTTGTTCACAGCATGCAGCAGGTTTAGAGCCTGACGCTTTACAGGCTCGTCTACCAGTGACGGCTTCACGCACAGGTCCTCGAGGAAGGTACGCACCTCATCAAGGACGGCAGTATCAGCAAGGGGGCTGATCGCAGAGGCAGGGAGGGGCCCGAAGTCAGAGGGGTGAGGTTCCCCGATGCTAGTGCCTGTGACCAGCTTCCCCATGCCTAAGGACCGAACGGTCTCCGAGGAAATAATGGCCGGATCAACTGTCTCTTCCGCCTCTTCTACCTCCTCGCCGGTAGAGCCGACAGATTCCGGAACCTCTCCCAGACCAAGCCGCTCTACCCAATCCGGCTTCACCTCCTTCCAGAGTTCAGCCATGTACTTGAGCAGCTCCATCGGACCTTTCTCTCCTGGCTTATGAACCAGCATCAGTTCCGGATCCGCACAGGCGACCATCCAGGCCCTCTCTTGAGGTATCAGCTTCTCAGAAGAGAGGACTTCCTCTACGGTACGCTTGCTCCAATACAGGGAGACCGACTCTCCTCCTTCTCGGATGCTGTAGAGGCTGGAATCCAGTCCTGCCAACCAACGAGTCCGGGAGCTGTGTTTGAAACAGCTGAAAGCCGGATCCTCCTCGTTTGCTTCGATGTACTGAGCCATCATGCCCAGAGTGATTTGCTTCATTGGTTCTATCCTTTAAATAGAGGAGTGGGTGATCTGATCGCTCAAAGTGCAGGAGCCCCTTCAGTTCCAGTGTCCCCTTTAAGGGTCCAGGATCTGTGAGATGTACAGAATATGTACTGCCCGATCGAGAAATGATAGCCGTTGATCTACTGAACGGAAGTGCTTAAGGCTAAGAGGGGAAATCGGCAGGGCCGAGCGGAGCGAGGCCTGCTCCGGAATAGGTGCCCGGCTCTCGAAACCTCCAAGGGTGGCTGAAGTAGAGGGTTTTCTTGTCTGTCGTCCCGCAGGGGCAGTGGAGAATCGCTGGAGTGGGGAGCGAGGAACCGAGCGAATCCAGGACGCGACGAGGAGGGATTTTCCCGACGAGAATCTCGTGCCGGTTCGAATCCGGCCTTCGGCATCGAGAATCCAGAGACCCCGTTGGTCCCGAGCTTTCAGAGCTTTTGACTGGCGGGGTTTTCTTATATGTACAGGATCTGTCACTTTCCCGGGCCATTTTCGGCTCCCAAAATATTTCCAGATTCACTCCCGTACGCAAGGCATCAACCGATGCTCATCGGAAATTGCTCCCGAGATTCTTCCATCCAGCCAGTCGTCTCCGATCTCGGCTTTCCAGAACTCGCCCGTTAGCCAGCCCCTGTTCATAGATCCGAACCAGCTTCTTGTCTTCCTTACAGAACACCTCAGACTCAAGCTCTTTTCTTTCACACACGGGACAGGCAGGTGGATCTGGAGGCCTGTGCGCAGCCCGGGCCAAAACTGTTTTCGGGATGTCACAGGGCGCAGGCTTCACATAGGGTTTATCCTTCACCCATATGTGCTGGCAGTGTTCTGATAGACATTTCCAGAGGTGCTTCTTCTTGCTCATTCCATCAGCTCCCAGGAGAGGCCCAGATTGGCGACTCCTTCAACGACTCGATCGAATTCTGCTCTCTCGAGAAGGAGTCCCTCTAGCCGGGCCCCATCCTTATCCCAACACAAGAATTCAGTCTGTATCACTCTCTGCTCAGGGAACAGACAGAGAACCTGCTTGACAATCAGGGAGTCCCAGTCAGCGAGACCGGGGAGGTAGATCTTGATGGCAAAGAGAGGGACCGGAATCTCCTGCCCCTTCTCGTCCAGTTGGAGTTCGGGCTCTTCTTCTGTGGTTTCCTCTACGATGTCGTCAACTACCCACTCTACATTCTCTGGCTCTCCATAGGGGAGGCCCCGCAGCTTGCTGGCGATGTCGGCTGACTCTTCATTGGGAGCCTCAACTAGCAGGCTATAGTTCTCCACCTTAGAGGCGTAGACTCGATACTTAGGGCTCATCGGATTCCTCTCTTTCTGAATTCTTCGGTTAAGACTCGACGGATTTCCTCTTCGAGGGAGTATTCTGAGCTGGTGATCTTGTCGGATCTGCACTCGGGACACGTCTTCCAGCGCGTAGACTCATGGGTTAGTGATTCCCAGTGACAGTCGGGGCACCAGTGTCTTCGACCGAGAATGTAAGTTAGTGGCATGGGCTACTCCTTGAGCATTCTGATTGCTTGTTCCACATGATGGTCTTGGAGGCCGGGCACCAGGCCGGGAATGTCATCCTGGAAACGAGTCCGTACCAGCCGGTCACGAAGATGAACCATGTCGGTAGAGTCATCGACAATGATGAAGGCTTCTACTTCTGGGTGGTTGTCGAGCCAGGCCTGGATCTCGTTCCCTCGTGGACCTGCCATGGAGGGAGTGGTTCCGATAAGCTCGGCTTCAATCCCCCATTCAGGGAATCGTTGCTTGGCGTCCTCGAAGTCCCAGAACAGCCTCCAGCTAGAGGACCAGACAATCTTGGCTCCCGTTGCTTCGGTGATCTGATTCAGGCGCTCTACCATTTCCGGAACGATCTGGTAGATCTCTTTGTCCCTCCAGGTTTCTGGGGGGGGGAGCTCTCCTGACACGATACCTTTTCGGATCTTGATCTGCGCTGCAGTGATTGAGTCTCGTGTGGTGAGGACTCCATCCATGTCGAGGAAGAGGACTTTGGTGAGGCCGGAGATCGCGCCCGGCTCCTCTAGGACCTGCCCTTCTCTATCTCGGGTTGCTTTCATGATTCCTCCAGCTCCACTAGTCCCGGGCCGATGACTTCAAGAAGCTCAGGTCCGGGAGGGGGATTGGTCCAACGATTGGGGTTAATCTGATTGGTGTCGGCGGGCACTAGTCCCTGTTCGAGTTCCTTCACCCGCTTCTCCAGCTTCTCGACTCGCTTCATGACTCGCCTTACGGCAGCGGCAAACTCTATGCCGTCATTCAGGCTCTCCAGGAGGCCCCGAATGGACCTACCAGAAGAGAACCGGAACTCAAGCAGTCGCTCGACGTGTTTCGAAGCTTTCACAGATCGGAGCTTTGTGAAGACATGCGCAAGCGAGCAAACCCTATCCCAAGACAAACAGCCGAGAGAAGAGTTAGCGCGATCAGGTCATCCAGAAGAATGTTTTTTACCGGGAAGTGGAGCAGCAGGAGAAAGACAGCTCCAAGGCTCCAGAAGAGAGAGGCCAGGAACCATGCTTTGCGGTCCAGTTTCTTCAGGAACAGTCGCGACTCACGGAAGGTCCCGGCTGGAAAGATTGGCCGATCTCGGTCGTCTCGAACGATTCGAGAGAGGACAATGAGGCTCCCGAGCATGGCAGCAGCGCCAAAGAAGCCGAGGATGGCCACCCCAAAATGAGGTTTTGGCCCATACAAACTGTAGAGGCTTATCCCGAGGAGGACGAGAACGGATCCGATCGAAAAAGGTTGGGGGATCCAATTCTGGTGCCATAAGACTCGCACCTGTTGCACTAGAAGCTTTCCGACCCATTTGATTGCGGGAACGAAGAAGATTCCGAGAGCGAACAGGGACAGTCCTGCGCCGAAGCCGAGGAGCATGGGATTCGGTTCGAGGTAGTGCTGGAAGAGGCATGAGCTCCCGGCGAGGAGGCCAAGGCCGACCACCAGTCCTTTCCACCTTTCCCTGATCCATCCACGAAGCCGTCCGTCAAAGATGGGTCTATGCCCTTCCTGATCGTAGGTGCTCCGGAACAGGTCTCCCAGCAAGAGAGAGTGGAAGAAAACTCCCAGCAGAGAGAATAGGTTCAGGACGCCAAAGGGCGGGGCGGTTACAAGGTGGACGGCAATGAAGATATTGCCGAGGAAGATGGAGGCGAGGCCGAGAGGGAACCGGGCAAAGGTCCGGGTGAGTTTAATCATCGGATTGACTCCCAAGAAACGGCTCTAGCTGCTTCTCCTCTGTGGGCTCCTGGGGTCCTGTGGCTTCGGCCAGCTGCTGTGCCTGCCTTACGTCACCAGGCCGGATCGATCCCAGTAAGAGCCACTGCCGGATTTGTTCCACTTGAGACTCACTGACTCCGGTGCCGAGATTCTCAACAGCGACTCCGACCATGTACGGGTCCCAGATTCCGTACAGGAAGAAGTGCCAGGCCATGCCGGAGACGATAACAAAGCTTGCGAGGAGGCCGAGTAGAGCTTCTGCTGAAGCGTGGGCTCCGAAGAGTCCGATAAAGGCTCCGACCGCAGCGAGGAAGCAGAAGACGAAGTAAAGGGCTTCCGGGGCTTGCGCCTCGCGAATGGCCCTGTTCACTTCTCGGAAGAATGACTTGATCTTGTTCACGTACTACTCCTATAGGGTTTCCATCAGTTGGATGGCTTTCTTCTTTGTTCCTTGAGAGACCAGTTCATTGCCGGTTGCGAGTTCGAGCAGGAAGGATTTGAGCGATTGCTTATCTGGCTCTTGCGCCCCGGCCTCCTCTCTTGCTGGTTTGGCAGGAATGGGAATGGGCCGGCTCCGTTTCAGGACATCAGCGACCAGAGCCGCATCCTTGAGCGAACAGTCGAGCATATAGTCATCGACCTGGATCGAGAATCCGCCACCAGCATGAGCCTGAAAGACATCCTTGATCTTGGCCCAATAAGAGTCCTCGGGCGGGCGGGGGTCAGGCTTCTGGACTTCAATCTTCTTTACCTTCCCATCTGTATCCCAAACGAACTGATGCTCTTTCTGAACCGCCTCTGAAAATATCGGGCTTCTCTCCAGAACAGCTTCGATCAGGTTTGCATCCGCTCGAGTCAAGGCATGAACTGCGTCTCCGATAGGTTGCCAAACCTCTAGACCCGGACAGATCAGATCCGCATCGGATGTGGTCGCTGGCTTTGGCCTCGACACCAACGCCGGGGGCAAGGGGACCTCTTCTGGCTCGTCGGGTTGCGCTTCCTCCTCCCACATGGCCTCTACCTTCGGACGCCAATAGGACTCCTCTCGTTCGGGCCATTGTTCCCGGATGTTCCCTGCATGCCTGGGATAGGTGGGTGCATCTGTCGCTTTAGCGAAGGGGAGGTCCACAAACACCATGAAATCGACAGTGTGAAAGTCAGATTGCTCTGCCAGGTAGGTTGAAACCGACTGGTCGAAGCTCTCGTTAGCATAAGTTTCTTCCTGCTTTGATGCAGCCCGGAGGATGTCTCTTGCCGTAATGACGCGCTGAGCCGGAACAAACCGGTCAACCATCCCGAGACGCTCGAGGAGGTCATCGTCGGCAACGATAGTCCCCGCTTCGATCCTTTCCTTGAAGAGAGGGATCCAGTGCTCTTGTTCTCGCTTGAGCCAGGCGTTGAGTATAGTCATTTCTGATTGGGTCTCAAAAAGTCCACTATCAAGTGAGCTCAAGAAGATACTCCGACAGGCCGGGCCTAAGGACTCGGTTCCATTCTCTCCTGCAGCCAGCTCGGCCAGAGTGCATTCTCCGAAAGAACCGGGGGCAACTCCCTGACTCACCAATCGAGGCCCTTTTCCGTCCGAGAACAGAATCGAGTAGGAGTTGCAGGTGGGGCGGTTTAAGAACTCGTGAGTAAGTAGGTCTCGTACGAGTAGGAAGTCCTTTAGTTTCAGGACTCCGACTTGGTTCTCGGCTTGGCTCATTGGCTTGCTCCTGTGACCCCGAACGCTGTGAAGTCAGGCGGGGTGTGAATGATCTCTGGCCTGGAGGTCTGGGACTCTCCCGCGACAAAGTACTTCCGCCAAATGTCGCCGGCTTCCTCTCCTTCTCCGTCCAGTGTGAAGAGCCAGTCAGGGTACTGAGCAGAAAACGCTTGCAGGTCCTGTTCATGCTCGTACCACTTGTGGGACTCTTCTGAGTATCCGTGGCTGTTAAAGGCCCAGTTTGCCGAGTCACAAGTAGCTCGGAAGAGGTCGATTATCTCTTGAGGGTCCTGGAAATCAACGACCTTTGCCATGGAGGCTTCGAGCGCCTCCTGGACATCTTTCGGAGATCGGGCTTCGGCGAGAGCCTCTTCCAGGTCTCTCTTAAGGATCTGTTTCTGGACCCCCCCCCAATCTGGAGAGTATCCTGGTACAGCCTTCGAGAGGTGCTGCACCGTCAGGGAATACGAAGTTTGATAACCCATGTGTCAGTGTCCGTAGTTGTAGCCGACCCGATAGCGCTGGCCGGAGATGGTGATGATGGTGTCTCGAAAGCCACGAGAACAGCTTCCCGCATCCGCTTCTCGAAGAGCTCTACCTGGCCCTTCACCTTCAGAAACCCTGGAATCTGCTGATCAATATCTTGAACGGCGAGAATGAGGGCTTCTGAAGCGGTTGTGGCTGTGGCCGAGGAAGCAACAGTTACTCCGATTCGTTGATTCGCTTCAGTACTTTTCCTCGAGCGTCCTTGAGCGTAACCTGAGCATTTGTTTCGGCCCAGGCAACTGCTCCGCACGAGAGGGGCTTGTCGGGGCAATAGACCAATGTCAGGGGCCCTTGTAGCTGAACCTCATGGGCGTAGTCGTTGGACTTATAGGTCTTGACGGTGAAGACAGGTTCCTTAGCTGCTGCTGGCCCCCGCTTCTGGTTCCGCTTGATTGCATGTTTATTGACATGAATCTTGACCTTCAGGCCCATCTACCCGAGATCCTTTTCCGAGACATCTTCCGCAGGAGCCGGAGGTGCAATCCGGTCCAATTCCCGTTTGATGATTTCCGGTGCTCGATCAATGACCCACCAGCCCTTGGACTGATCCTTCGGGGGCTTGGCCTCACACGAGACTTTCCGGAACGTTTTGTTGAAGTTAACGAGCCGTTCCTTGGGCCCGCGGTACTGCTTCTTGTGGGTGTAGACAGAGCAGACGTGATGGCCCCGGCCGTCAACGACCTGGTGGATCTCGCTATCTTTGTCCAGTTTCATCGTGAATGGTTTGGCGGGCTCCTGTGCCCGATTCTGCTTCTTACTCACTCTTCGCCTCTCTTCGTTCGGCTGCAAAAGGGCCGGGGCTCAAGGACCTCTCCCACCTGCAGCTAGTTACTTTTCAGTGATTGACAGGGCCGGGGCATGAGCTCGGGATTACTCCCGAACCCATTTTCCGACTTCCAAAATATTTCCCGATTCACTCCCGCGCGTAAGGGAGCTCCTATCCCCGTGCGCCGAAAGGAGTCCCATGCTTCGACTTCTGCAAAGCATCAGCGACTCTGGCTACCTTCTCGGAACGGTCTTTGTCTTCCGCTATGTGGATCATGTACTCAGGTGCCTCCATCCTTAAACAGAGGGAGACGTTTGACTCAACTTGCTGGATTCGGAAAGATCCGAGCCGATGCCCGTTGATGCCATTCTCCTGGCATATGACCCGGCCCCGTTCAGGGGCGGCATGAACGAAGAGAACTGTAGACTCACCGAAGAAGTCCCGGCCATTGGCCAGTAGCAAAGCATCGCCTCGCTCCCACAGCTCCAGCTCTTCATCGATCGACAGGTTGGGGTCAGTGATCCAGGTTCGTTTCCAGGGACGGAAGTACCAAGCGACGAGGAGGACGGGTACAAGAACGGCCACCGCTCCGATTAACAACTCATAGTCCAAGATTCTCTCCCTCCATTACATAAGATTCGAGAAACCGACAAACGTGCCGGCCCTTGTTGGTGGTATACAACTCGTAAGCGTGGTGGCTGGGATCTGTTGGCTCTTCCTGCTCCTGACGAACAGAAACAACAACGGACTGATGCCGGGGCCTGCCCCTGAAGGGGCCTTCCACGTAGTCTTTGAGAACCCGGAAAGCTTCATCCATCTGCTCTTCCGGGACCTCTCGCATTGTGAAGGTCATGTCAGGAGGCTGTTCGCGACCAGGAGCTGCTGATAGAGCCGCTCTTTCCCCTCTCTCGAGAGGAGGGTCTCGTCCAGCAATAGGTCAGCAGCCAAAGACTGGAAATCAATCAGCGCGGCATAGAGCTCGTGAATCTTCTCGCCCCGGGCAACAATCTCTGCCGAACCTTCGTACAGAAGCTCACTGGCCGCTGTCTCGATCAAGGCACAAGAGGTAGAGTCGCCCGCGTCCAGGGAGAAAGAGATCCTGGACACACAGCTAATCTCGCTGCCAGTTGCTTTGTCATAGACCTTTGTCCCACCAGGAGTCCCGTCACTTTCGATCCGGACCACAGGAAGGTTCTTATCGGTAGGCTCCTGGCTCTCTTCTCGGATTGGGACAGCTGGGCCTTGGGCTCCCCTCACCCTTAGGACAGCATCAGAATCTGACATCTCCTCGCCGCCCTCTCCTTTGTACAAGTCGCGGAAGAACGGTACCCAGTAGTTGGTAAGAGCCCTCTCCCAGTTGCTGGAGTAAAACTTGCATGAGTGTTCGTACTCTGGAACCCTTTGGAAACCTTGAGGAATTAGGCCAAAGAGGAGCATGAGCCAGTCTCTTTTTGAGTTCGGGTCAGAGAGGATCTCGAGAGGAGTTCTGGTTGAGTTCTCGGCGAAGAACCGGTGCCCGCCCGAAACGCCTGTGATCTGTGAATGATCAACGATCCCGAGAAAGGCAAAGGCCCAGTCAGGATGGGCTATGCCGCCCAAGAACGCGGCAAAGTCTCGTAGCTCTAGCCGGCCCAAGTGATTCAACCTATGCCAGGTCTCTTCCAGTGTCGGCCCGTACAGGTCCAGAGTCGGGTAGATCTTGACTCCGTTCTTTGCCGTGTAGGCCGAGACGCGAGAGTCGGCTTGAGCTTTCCATCGCTGTTCCTGGTCCTCAAAGAGCTTGTCCAAGACCTTCATCGCAGACGCCTCCTCGGCCTGGGCTTCTCGCATCTCTGTGACTCGAGGAATCCAGGTCTGTTGCTCGCGAAGGTACCACTCATGAATCTGATAGCTCGGCAGACGGCCCTCTACCTTCCGCCCCCACTCCTCGTCGACTTTGGTGAGCCAAAAGTAGAGAGGTCGGCCGTCTCTATAGTCTCCGAAAAAGGCTTCGGACTCCTCAAATAGGGCTCCAAGAGCCGCCCTCGCAGGGTTCCCCCACTCAGCAGAGTAAGAGAGTGCCAGCTCCTTCCCGCTCCACTCGTACCAGTCCAGAATGTCCTGGACTGTAACCTCGCTGAGTTTCGGGACCCAATGGCTCCGGAGACGGTTGGGCCAGAGATCCTCAAAACGAGTGACCATCAAATCGCTACCATGACTGATTTGCTCGGCGGTTAGCCTCCTCTCGATTGCTGGATCCGTGTACTTGGCGATGATCCACTGAGTCCCGGAGGGGTAAAGGCCCAGGGCCCGCCGAAGCGTTGTGGTGCCTGGGTTAACAGAGCGGAACTCCTCGACCCCTTCGAAGAAGTCATGGATCCTGTCGTCAGGATTGTTGTGGTCCTCTTTCTCGGGGTCATAGAAGGCTATTACTGGGAATATGTCGAGGCAGTCCATGGGGGCTACTCCTGATTGAGTTTGGTGTAAAGGGCAAGGGCCCGCCTCTTGAGCCCCGCGCTCGCCAGCTCCTGGCCTGTCAACAAGTCCGAGAGTAGTTCCAGGACTTCGCTGTGGGCGTCAGAATCTTGCGAAGGGGGCTCTGTCAAAGATATGCGCACAGGGACTTCGGAGGCCGGGACCTCTTCTATTCGATAGTTGACAGGCGAATATCGGAGGCCATTGTAGAAGACCTCAATCGCGTCATAAGGCCCAGGTGGAGGGTCAAGAACGAGGACAGAGACTTCTGGTTCAGAGTCAGGCTTACCAGGGGCCGGGATCTCTGGCTCCGATGCAGCTTCGTCGACAGATTCTGATTGGGGCTCGAGGACTGGTAGGTGGCTATAGTCCGGTTCTTTGCCGCTGAGATATTCCGGAAAGAATTCTTGGATCCAGAGCGGCTCCGCCTTTGGCCAGTCGCTGATTGCCAGAAGCTTTGGCCCATCGACATCCACCGACTGAAGTAGCCAGAGAAAGCAGGTCTGCAACGCGGCATCAATGTCGTCTCGCTCCAGGAATTCTGCAACGGTCATTTCGGGAGGGGGGATGAATGTTGGCGTCTCCTCATCGCCCAGCCAACCCTTCACCCCCTTTTTATATCCCCGGATCAAGTATCCCTGAACGTGGGTTGGCTTGTGGAGTCTGTCAGAGAATAGACAGTCGCTTAATAGGAGTAGGTCCTTGAGCTTGATCTTGTCCCGGAGTTGAGCAGGTTCCGGAGCTTTGTTCTCGTCCAGTAAATGGAGCAGGTGCGGGGCATAGTTGCGGATCCACTCGTCCTCCTGAGCCAACCACTCCTCTGCAGTCGGATTACTGGTAAAGCCCCAGTCACTTAGCCCGATTGTTTTGGTTACCGATACACCGCCCTCTACCTCGAGGGCATGGGCGACTGTGTCCGTTGACTCAAGGCCCAGCCAAGAGTGACCGTTTAGAAGGCCGCAGATACGCCAGCCTGGATTCTTAAATCGATGACTGAGTCCTTCTGCCCCTATCAGGTCACAGAGCCGGACCTTCCCTTTCTGATCACTCATTCACTTGTCCTTGATCGTTGGTTGCTGTCTCTCGCCCCTCGCCATAGGCCCAGGACTCGATGGACTTGTTCAGCTGAATGGGCAGGTCTCCGATAGTCCTTACCCCGGCCTTGCGCAGCCGACGCCAGAGACTCTTTCCGACCCAGATGACTTTGGCCCACGCCGGGGCACCTTCTCCGATACTCTCTAACCTCTTCTCAAAACTCACACCTTACTCCTTCACTTGTTGGATTCGGGCGTATAGACCCAGAACCTCTGCTTTACATTCTGAACTCAATAACTCGTTTCCTTCAGCCAATTGCTCCACGAAGATGGCCAGGTCCTTCTCGAGAGATTCGTCCTCTGCCTGGGGCTTCTCCTGGAGCAGGCTGATCTTCTGCGCCAGTTCTGGTTCGAGGTGGTGCTCTGCGATCGCTTGACTGGCAATCTGAGACCCTTTGAGGCCACAGGCATTGATCCGAGAAGCGACAATGACACCTCCAACGATCGGAGAGGACTCAGGTTCTCGCACCGGCTCCTCTGCCTTCTCCTCTTGCTGCCAGGCCTCCTCAATCAGCGGACGCCAGTGATTGTCCTCGTGCGCCTCCCAGTACTCGATATAAGAGTCGAGATGCTCTTTCGGATCACCGGAATAGAGTTCCTCGATATAGTAGAACTTTGGGTCTAGCTTGAGGGGAAGCTCGTACCACTCATCCAGGTCGGCTTCCTCGGCCCAACTCAACAAGTCCATCGCCTTCTCTTTCTCAGGAAGGAGAGAGAGATGTTTCCGGGCTCGCTCCGGGATGTCAATCAGGAGGTAGTCTCGGAGTCGAATCGGCCGTTTGAGTAACTGGAGCTCAGTCTCGACAGGCGCGGGCGCTTGCACCTCGTCTTCGTCCTTCTCGAGAACCCACTTTCGGTCACTCTCCGGACGCACACCGGCTGCAATGACCAGGGGAAGCCAATGAGACCGTTCCCGCTCGGGCCACTGTTCTCGGAGTCTGTCCATGTCGAGGTTTGTCTTCGCCTCGTTCAAGAACCTCTTCCAGAACGGATAGTCAATCTCCCAGGCAGTATGCCTGCTGTAGTCCCCCGCCTGGTGAAGGTTCCAGATGATTGGCTTCTGAGAGTCAGGGATGTAGTGGACCCAGTGCTTTTGGGCCCTTAAGGCTTTCTCGAAGTAGTGGACGTCACCGACAGGATCAAGCTGTGGTCCACGCCACCCTCCAGTTTCTCTCTCGTAGACTTCAGCCGCCCGCCTCGTCTCATCGGCCCAGACTTCTGCCAGCTCTAATGGCGTCAGGGGAAGATACTCTTCTGCTTCTGGTGCCTGCTCCGGAGCCGGAATGATCCCAGCCTCAATCAGCGTCGGGACCCAGTGCTGGGCCTCTCGCTCGGGCCAGTGTTCAATGGCATTCTGGATCGTCTCTGGATCGTTGTAGTCGCATCTGTTGGCTTCAACGTAGTGAGTCATCCTCTCGCCCCAAAAGACCCGGTCGAGGAGCCAGAACATATACTGTTTGTCCTTGGCGTCGGAGAGTAGGTACTCATCAACTGTCTGGTGCAAGAACTGTTGGACGTAACTGTTGTCCTCTCTCCCGACAAACCTGGCAATGTCCTTAATCGTTATCCGCATCGTTCTCTCCTGTGGTGAAGTTGACGACACCCACCGCTCGTTCCAGATAACTGGGGCTGAGATGGGCATACATTTCTGTGACTGATATAGAGTGGTGACCTAACAAGTGCTGGAGGGTGTAGAGGTCTCCTCCATTCATCATAAAGTGGCTGGCAAATGTATGTCTTAGGTCATGAAAGCGTATGGACCTCACTCCTGCTTGGGTGCAGGCTCTTCGGAACTTATGCTGAGTGAAGTGTCTGGAGATCAGTCTGCCTCCGCTGGACTCTGTGACGACCCATGGTTCTGGATTCTGTTCCTGCCATTGAAGGAGTAGCTGGACGAGGTCTTGAGGAACGGGCACTAGCCTCTTCCTCTTTCCCTTTGTCTCTTCCTTCAACCGGCTCTCCTTGTTGCACCAGCTTCTGGTTACGTGAATGGTCCCGCGCTGTAGATTGAGTCGGTCCCATTGGAGGCCTGTCAGCTCTCCGAGTCTCATTCCTGTGTTCAGTGCCAGCAGGTATAGAACGAGATAGTGAGAGTCCTCGTGGAAAGCAAGGAATTGAGAGATCTCTCGTCGGGTCCAGAAGGTGAAGACAGGAGCCTGGGTCTTGGGCCCGCGCAGGCGGCTGGAAGGATTCTCGGGAATCAAGCCCGCGCCCCAGCACCAGGCGAGGAAGCCTTTGAAGATTGTCAGGATGAGAGAGATTGACCGAGCGCTCAGGCCCTGCTCCTCTCGTAGTTTCCGATACCAGATTCGGCACTTCTGTTCGTCCAGCTCTGAGGCAGGCACCTCTCCAAGAGTTGGGAGGATCCACTGGTCCAGGATCTCCTGGTACCGCTGCTGGGTAGAACCGGCCAGTTGCTGGACGTGATCCAGAGACCACTCCCGACCGAGGGCTGCGAGGGTGAGCCGGGTACTAGCTCCGGCTTCGTTCTCCTCGCAGCTCTCGGCTGACTCGTTCCTTCCGTCCTCCACATTCCCGAGTAGTACAGCCAGGGGCATCGTAGATTGCTCTCTTATCTGAAGCATCTCCTGTTCCCACTGCTCGGCTGCAGATCTTGTCTTGAAGACTTTGGTTCGTTGCCTTCCGTCCTTGTCGAGAATCCTTGCCCGCCAGCGCGGACCTGAGTCTCGTTCCAGTTTCTGTATTGACATAGAGTCCTTTCCTTCTCGGTCTAGACTCTCTCTTCTCCGTCACTGTGGCTCGTTGACTTAACCCGAGCCCACTGATACTAAAGGGCTTCCTTGGCTTTACTGATGGAGGAACTATCGATGGAACTCAAGCTTGAAATCAGCTCAGAAGACTTCCGAGACCCTACAATGCGACAGGCCATTGCTTCCATGTTCGGGATCCTGGCCCGTTCAGGGCACTTGCCCGAGACAATGGCTTCACCGGCAATCATTGACCAAGCAATCCCACCGACTCCTTCTCTCGTGCTCGAGGCTCCGGTTGAAGCAGCTCCCATTGTCGAGGCCGTTCCGGAGCCAACTCTTACGGCTGTAGAGCCGACTATCTCCCAGACAGGGGCAAAGGCCAAAACCCGGCCCAAGTCCAAGAAGAAGCGTCGTTCACCGATTCCTGCCAGCCAGGTTCCCTCAGCAACGCCCACCGATATCTCAGTCGAAACTGTTCTAGCGGGCATCACTCATCCCAAGACAAAAGCTCTGGTGGACATCCTCCGCTCTCGAGGGACGGTCTCGATCTCAAATCTGTTCGAGGATCACTCTGAGGAGCTGGAGCTTGAGGGGAAGACTCGGGCTGCAATCAGTGGGACCCTGAAGGCGGTCAGGCAACACTTCGTAAAGGCCGGCCTCGACAGTCCGATACAGCTCAAGACGAGACCCGCTGATGGGGAGCGAATCTATGTCTGGGCCCCGCCTCGTCACACCTGAAGCTTTGGAACTCCACCTTCAAGTGCCCGGTTGATTAGTTCATCGGCTACAGCCACTTGACCTACAAGCCAATTAGAGACCATAGCCACAGGAGACGACTCCTGCTCGGCCATGATCGTGTCGGTGAGCTCCTGCATCCTTTCGGAAGCCTGGAGGAACCGGATCTCGTCTCTCTCTCCGATCGCTCGGTAAGCGTCCTGAAACGCCCTGACCAAGTCCTTCTCGAGAGGAGAACAGTCTGAGGCTTCAAGCGCGGCGGAGACCATTATCTGATTCGCGGCAAAGAGTACGTTCATTTCGGTCTCAACCCGACTTGAGCAGCGGCATTATCGACACTGCTCCCATCGATGGTCAAGACTCCGAGTTCTTCCAGGGCCATCTCCGAGATCCCTTTCGTCTCCCAGCCCCTACTCTCCAGCAACTGCTTCATCGCTGATGTAGACAACAGTATCGTCTGGGTGGGCA
>Ga0208299_1000139_pt1 | contig 69101 bp, 59 predicted proteins | sample 15_taG_FD_184089 | JGI IMG/M metagenome (GOLD analysis project Ga0208299, IMG submission 184089) | Marine viral communities from the Subarctic Pacific Ocean - 15_ETSP_OMZ_AT15312 metaG (SPAdes) (version 2) | ecosystem: Environmental > Aquatic > Marine > Oceanic | place: Pacific Ocean | collected... | reverse complement strand
CGAAGAGAAAGTCGAAAATGTTTTTCTTGTACTTACTTGACATTTCTCTCATCTCCTTAATGGTAGAATTCAGCTTTGCTTGAAGGCGCTGAGAACCTCTTCCACTCGATCTCATCTCGGTCTGCAAGGACACCGCGTCCTTTACACATGTGATGAAACTGATTTCCAATCGTTTCCTTTGCTGGCTGGTTAGTCTTCCCTCTCGAAGAACTGTCATGACATCATGCAACTTTCTAACTCGTTTCTGTAGCATGGAAACTTTCTCATCAATTCTGCGAGAGCTTTTGAAATCTCGGTTAACCAGCTTTGCCAGAATTCCGGCGGCGGCTTCACCCATCATACCAAACTCGTTTCCATCGTCGCCATCATCACCGGCATATACATTAACGTCACCGGCGGCGTTAACCACCACGGATCCGCTGGCTGTTTCATCGGCTAGGGCCACGGCTGCTTCATCATCATACCCGACATCGACATCTGGCATCGAATCAACGATGGAGTCTAGATCTAGGCTATCATCACCAAAGTCGGTGTCGGAACCAAAATCATCGTCCTCAAGATCGTCATCATCGAGATCATCCTGTTCTGACAAAATACGGTTATTGATCATCTCTCGAATTTGAGGTGTAATCGTTTCCATGATTCTGTCGCGCGCAGCGCGTTCGGCAGCTTCTCTGATCTTTTTTGCATCAAGCAATGCTTCGTCATATACTGTAGACATTCACAACCTCTTGCACTAAGTATTCGCTATCTCGCAAAAAGCAAACATTTGTTACTCTTTTTTTGCAAGATCTTGTAATGAATAAATATGCTCATCGTCATCTTCCGTGTCATAAGACTCCTCTGCGGCCACTATAGATAACGGCGGAGCCTGCGACCAACCTCTTTTTGTTCCAGTTCTTTTGTAGTTAGATCCGCCGGCACCAGCATAAGGTGCCGATCGTGTCCCCGATGAGACAGAATTTTTTCGAGATCCCGCGGCATGAGGAATTGCTACCATTGAGTCTCCAAATGCTGCTATTTCATCGAGAATCATTTCGGTTCTCCAAAAGCAGTCCGATAGACGTGCTGACGATTCAGCAAAGTAAACTGGGTTGGGTCCTTTCTTTGGTAATACATCTGATGGTAGGTATGGCGGAGTTTTCGATCTCACCACTGCCATTTCTTCATCATCCGCTGGAGGAGCATCTTCATATTCATCCGGATCATCATAAGGAAATGATCCTGCCATTGATATGGTCTTATGAAATCTCGCTTTGGTAAGACCATATCCGAGGCCAGTTCGTTCGTCTCTGGCGCCGCCACCTGAGTAATACGATTCTAGTATTCGTCGCAAATCGTATTTTTTCATGACATATCTATTCCCTTAGACGATCCTTGATATCTTGTGCTGTATTGGCCGGGTTCGCCTTTGGATTGACGTTGTCGCCGTCCGTTACGTTGGGGCTCTTCTCGCTCTGGAACGGAGCCGAAGGAGTTTGTTTCTTAACAAATGTTTCCTCTGGCGCTGCACTCTCAATTGAAAACGGATCAACTTTTCCCTCTCCGGGAGAAACTGGATTGGGAACAAACGGAGTTGCGGGAAGTCCGCCAGCTCCGGTTTCAACTGTCGCAAGGTCGGGTGAATTCTCATAGTCCAGACTGAGCCGGCCTGTCTTGGGCGCGCCCGCTCCAAAAGATTTATCGACCACAGATCCTTGAACAACGTTTTCTAAGAACCATTTCTTGTATGACTCCGGGCTTGACGTGTCAAGATCTTTATCTCCAGCCACTTTGATCGCTCCAGGAGAGTAACCCGGAAGAGGTGAACCATTAAAAACAGACTTCAGAGAAGTTGCATTAGCACGACCCGGCTTACCCTCAGCATTGAGATTACCGCGATATCCCAGTACAGAATCAGGTTCAATTGTAACCTGACTAAACGTGCCCTTAATTTTTAGATTAGTTTTTGCCATTTTCTTCTCCCTTGAAGATTCTCATTAGATGCGTTTTTGGATCTTGCGCCGCATCTTGTTCTTCTTGGCTCGAAGCCTCTTTAGACTTTCAACCAAACGGGCTTCCTTGATTTTGAGAGCCTTGATGAAATCAATTTCCTTTTCGAGTGTATCAGCAAACTCATCTGCATCAACCTCGTCAGTATTGATAGTTTCAACGTCTTCCTTTCCTTGCTCAAGTGTCTCAAGACGAAGCTTTCGTGCCTCATCGATGATGATCTTCTTCAAAAACTTAGGTGTGATCCTTCTTACTCGCTTTGCCATTTTTCTCTCCTGCGCCGGTGGCGTATGACTAAATATGCCTACGGAAGCTTTTTCGCTCCAGATCTTTCCAAAACTTCACTCCAGTTATTGGTGACCTCTCCAAAAAGTGAGTGAATATCCAGTCCTGCTCCACTAGAATCCTCGACGGAAGAGTTGTTGTCCATCAAATCAAGCGCGCCAGGCTGTGGCATTCCAGGTTGTTGCATCGTCGCTGGCTCATGCCTCAGCTGTTCTTGAAGAGTGGTTTTTGCAGTATCGGCCAGGATTTCACGAAGAACTGGGTCATCTGTTGCAGTTCGGGCAGCATTCGAAACAGCAGATTCAAAATCTGTCGCTGGCTTCCTCCCGGCAAATGATCGGTCCATCTGGTCGAATATTGACTGCTTCTTGTTCTGGGCTGATCGTCTTTCTTGCTGCGGTCGAACCTTTCTTTCAAGGACTATTTCGCTTTGTGGCGCGAGACCTTCGGAAAGCAGTTCAACCAAGCACTCCTTGACGATTCCCTTGAGCTTGTTTTTTGTTAGCTTTGCCATGTTATCCGATTCCTATCACACCGTTAGAGCCAGTCATCGTAAAGAAATGGGTGTCTGGAATGTTGGTGATGCCAGCCACGACAGATACCACAGTTGGATCTGTTCCCTCATCTTTTCGAACAAACAAGCTGACACATTTGATCTCCAGCCGAGGAGTTGATCCTTCGGGAGCCAAGATTAGATAGTTGGCATCTGGAACACTGTTGACTCCGTTGGCTGTGAAGCCTACTCGAATTGCTGATGTTCCGGAATTGAAAACCGTCAAATGACGTGTCACGAACGGAAAATTGAACTGTGCCACTGTCGTATCAGTCAAAGAATGCGAAGAACTAGCGTACGGAACTCCAGACGCCTGGTACTCGGAAACTGATCCGTGGTGGGGTGTTACGTTATCTAGACTCATTGATTACCACTCCAAGATGTCGTTAAAGACTCTATCGATTCTGTCGGACTTTGTGAAATGGCGGTTAAGATCTGACCGCGTAAAGTCCTTTCCTTCTCTCATCATGAAAGCGCCGGGAGTTGATGGTTCGCTAACAAAATCCCAGCAAATCAGCTGGAAGTCATCTTGAACCACATCGTAGTCGCCTTCCCTGTCTGTTGATCCCACACCCCTCGAAGAGATGCCTAGAGTAACTCCAGATTCCACCAGGCTTTGTAGGATCTTCCCACTAGGCGTGTCCAATAATTCCACCACACCCATGCAGGTCTTACCCTCCATCCAAGCCTCACGAATAATGTGAGATGAATTCTTCAACTCTACAACTGATGAATCTGGGTGATCACACTCGCCAAGTGCTCGACTTTCCTGAATGAACTTCTGGTAGTTGCGAACTTCTCGGGTTAGAATGGCTTCCGGATAAACTCGGCCGTTTTGATTGAGGGTGTCTGCCTTTTGCAGGATTCCTTTCATCACTATTTTTCCGCCGTTTCTTTCTCGGCTCTCCTTGATCTGATCTGCTGAGTAATCAAATTTGAGCCACTCAGTCAAAAGTTTTCTATCACTCATTGTTTGTCTCCATTTCCTCAAGCAGATGGACCAAATGCAGGGTCTTAGCTACTGTGTTGTCAGATTTTTCCTCTTCCAGCTCCTGAATTCTCTCTCGAACCCCATCAATCTTTTCTAAAAGAATGCTATTGTCGCACGTACTCTTGAATGTTCGAATCGTCTTGAGTGCCCTTTCCTTGATCGACCTAACGGTGCTAGAAAAGTTTTCGTCATCATCTAGTACGGCTGCCTCGAGGATTTTCTTCTGTGCAGGGCTGAGATGATCTCTGTATTTTGACTCGAACTTCTGGAACATCAGCTTGCGAATCAATGGATCAGATTCAACACTCTCTTCCAGTTTGCCAGTTGTCGGCCTAGACAGCCACTCTACCAGCTTCTCTTCATATTTTGCGCGGCGAGTCAAGTCGATGGAGTTTTTCCCCCTCCACTCATTCAACATTGTTTGAACTGTTGCGTAGAGGCGGTAGCTATCAATCTTGATGTCATAGAATCGACGTGACTCGGCCAACCGTGTATTGATGTCCTTGATCAACAGCGACTTTTCCTTTCGAAGTTTGTTGGAGTCGTGGGTAATGGCAGATCGTTTACTCTCTTCCAAAACTCGATCAGCCAAGGATCTAGATCCCACAGGAAGATTGACTAGTGCGTTAAAGAGTCGAAACTCTCGATATAGTTCTGTCCCGGGCCGAAAATGCTTGGTGATAATCCTAACAGCCGTGTCGGCCGATTTTCGATCTTTGGCAATCAACGAACTAGCAACGTATCTTACCAGTTGTTCATGTATCAAACCGACATTGCGTTTCTTGTTATGATTTGCCATTATTGGTCTTCTCCTGACGTTATGTCCTCATCTAGTAGTGCTTCTGATTCCGATAGTAGCGACTTCTTATTACTACTTATCGTGCTGTCCATCGAAGCGAACATTTTCCCTAAGCTAGTTGTCACCCTTGGTCGCTGTGATGATCGACGATCTTCTGCCTCCGAAAATGTTCCAAACAAGAAGTCTTCGTCATATGGTTTGTTCGATGTATCCTGTGGTCGAGCAGATTTTCCAACAGACACCATCTTACCCAGATCTGGCATTTGCGAACCGAGCGGACCGCTCCTTACTTTCCTGTCAGCCTTGATTGGGCCACCAAAGGCATTTTGAAATCTCTTCTCAGCTTTGTCGGGAGCGTTATCATCATCCATTGAAAGCTGTGTTAGCAGGTCGTCATCATCTTCATCTTCATCATTGTCCGGATCAAAACCATTTCCGGATCCTGGAAGTGCTGTCAAAAGCTGCCCTTCGGGTCGATCTCCAGAGAACAGATCATCGTCTCCTCCGAGATCATCCTCTCCACCCTCTTCGCCCTCTTCTGCACCAGCGGCTTCAACCTCTGCATCTTCCAGCTTGTCAGCTTTGCGCCCCTCTTTGATCATCTCAATTTTGTCTGGTGTTAAACCTAGAACATTGCGTCGGATCCACTGGCGATCAACAACGCCTTCAGGAACTGTGCCGGCAATCTCAAATTGAGTTCTGATTAGCTCGAGTTTCTGTTGCTGGGCGATCGAGCTGGGGTTTGTCAGTTTCAAGTCGAAATCAGCAATCTCTTCTTCATCAAATCCATGGCAGTAAAGATGGATCATGGCTAGCTTGTTTAGCTCAGAAATAACTGTCTTTTGAATTCTGGCGATTGTTCGGGAGAAACGAATATCTTCCTGTGCCAGTGTAGCTTTAGCACCGACGTCTTCATCGTATCCGAGATAGGCTCGTGGGATCTTGAGCGCTGCAAAAAGCTTTTTCTGAATATATTCTACATCTTCGATTGCAGCTGCATTTGCTCCACCTGCTAGCGTTTCAATTTTGGTGCCACTTCCCTCGCCTCGAGTTGGCAAGAAATAATCTTCATCGACGCTATAGGGGTTGTATCGATAGTCCAATTTTCCTGTTGTCTTATCAATCGCAGGTTGTCGTTTCAAACTAGTCGTTGCCTGCTCCATGTAGTTTGGAATCTCATCAGGTGGAATGTTGCCTACATCAATGTAGAAAACTCGGCGCTCCGGTGCTCTAATAACTCGATACACCAGCATTGCATCTTCCATCAAGATTAACTGTCGCCAAATACGACGAGCAGACTCCAGAACAGAAGATCCATACGGAAGAAAAGCATCATTACCCAAAAGCCTGAAGTGTGATACCTGCCAGTTTTCTAGGACTGTGTTTCCTTGAGTTATCCATCGGAATCGAACAGCCATTGGATCTTCTACGTCAAACCCTTCCTCACGCTCAATTTCGCTGATGGCGATTGGGTAGGCATTGATGACACCAAACTCAGGAGAGATATCATTGAAAATGAAGAAATCGCCATACTTGACTAGATTCCGAATCCACATGGTCAAATTGAAATCAACATTCAGCACATCATAGAACAGCTCTTCAAGAATCACCTGGATCCGACTGTTCTCAGAGTAGATGTGAAGAACCTTACCCTTGTCGTCTGAGCTACAGGTCTCTTCTGCGTAAATGTCAAGGGCACTTCCGATTTCTGGTGTTGCCTCCATTTCGCTAAAGTCGCTATATCGCGACATCCGATCGAATGATCCGTATGCGCTTAGCGTGCTGTTATAAACATCGCTGTGTGCCTTTCGAAATACTTCAAGGGCACTGGATGCAGATGGTTGGTTGAAATCCCTAACACGGCGGCGGACGACTGGGCCGGACCTGAATAGTCGTGTCAGTCGAGTAAATAGTGATTTGTTGTCGTTCATGGCTCTCTCAAATAGCTAAGTATCTTGCAACGTCATTGTAAGAACAACTTGCGTTTTGTTATTTGAGAAGCCAGTCAAACTCTTCTGGAAGGGTTTCCATTCTTTGTTGTGATGCATACACGTCGGATGGTATCGGAACAAGAGGGTTAAGATTGTTGATATGACGAACCGGGCGCTGTTGTTCTTTGTGGCGGCCATTGACAGCAAAGCCACCAAGCATTGCGCGTGATATATCAACGTCTCTTGTTGATCCCCAACCACCAGCAGAAATCAATGAATTGCCAATAGCCAGGGCCATCAACACATCATCGTGCTTTCCCTTTTTTGCTTTGGCTTTTTTTCCCTTCATTACGAATGTTTTCAATTCTTCGACTACTCGGGATGACCGAACTCGAAGAGTATTGTTTCGGAGTCGCTCTTCAAGAACGCGAAGCATCGGGCCACGGGTTGCCACGCTGGTAGTGATACCAATCTTGCTTAGGCTTCCACCAGGGTCACTCCCATAAAGCATATCGAACTTAGCTTTGACGGTTTTGAAATAGAGGTTTTTATAGCCAAGCTCCACCAACTTGAGGATGGTCCCCTGTCCGTAAGTGTTGTTCTCTGGGCAGACCTCTGCATCATTGAATCTTTTTCCAACCTCTGCCAACAAAATTCCAAATTGGTCTGGCCGGATCTTGCCCTTGAATTCGCAGACCTGTTCACATGTATTTTTGTTCAACACTTGAAAAGCTGAGTAATCGGCAGAGTCTCCTCTAGACACGTCTGCTGAGATGATGAATTCATCGTCCGGTTGTGGATATTTCCATTGCCAGATATTTCCACCCGGACCCCACTTCTCAATAGGATTCTCAATTTGCATGCTGAGTTTTTCAATTACATCTGTTGTAACAAACGTGTCTCCCGATGCAGCGAAGTCGCACATCAACTCCTGTGCAATTTCTGTGGGTGTCATATTCTTCGATTCTTTTCTTAGCCACTCTTCATCACGTCCAGGATGGACATCCCACAGAAGTTTGATGTAGTTGAAATCATTGGTCTTGTTTTTCGCCCCTTCAACAAGCTCGTGATATCTTCCTCCAATACCGTTTGGAGTGCTAATTACAATAGCTCGGCCGCCCTCAGACAGGCAAGAGTAAAGACCCTTCCACAGATCAGCAAAATTTCGAATGAAAGCTGCTTCGTCAACAACTAACAAAGAAAGAGCCTCTGATCGTCCAGCGTCTTCTGACGTTGGAATGGCCTTGATTTGAGATCCATTGCTAAATGAAATGTGCTGCTGTGTCTGCTCCACAATCCCTGGCATCACAAGCCATGGCGGCAAACATCTCATCGCAACTTTTACTTTCTTGATAAAGTTCTTTGCAGTTGAAAGCTTGGTTGCGATGATTAGAATGTTCTTGTCACGATAGAATATAGCCAACCAAACTGCGTAAATAGCTGTAACTGTAGAAAGACCTAGCTGACGTGCCTTAACAATGATGTTAAAACGATGTTCAATGAAGGATCGAACGCAGTCATCCTGGAATTCATATGTGGCGAATTTTATGGTTCCACGCTGAGGGTGTTGGATCTTCGCAAACTTGTTGATAAAGTAAACTGGATCCTTTCCACAGCGAATGATTTCTTTAGCTTGTGCAGGTGTTGGTCCGGCCATGATGTTATCCTAACGGAAGCGGCCAGTTCATCCGGTAGTAGGCGATCTTTCTCAATGAATTTGATGTTGCCGATATCAGTTCTACGTTATCTGCTCCCTCACCTTTTCCATGTTTGAGGGTGTTTCCGGTTTCGGCTTTGAATTCCTTCTTGATATCAGCTAGATAGCTATCCAGTCGTTGTCTTGCTTCATCTGCACACCGGGCAACCTGGGCTCCTAGTGCAGCCTCACCTGCGAAGTGTACAATGGTACTGTATTTTAGTGTGAGAATATCACCACCAAGATCACATTTGATTGAATATGTTCCGTCTGGAGAAGATGATTTTCCAAACGTAGTGTTGATTATGTTGCCCAGGACGTTTACATCGTTGAAATTCATTTTTTGATTACCTCACTTCTATCTGGCCGCCAACCTTTTTCCCATTCGGTGGCGTTGACGTAGTAGTAAGTATCCACACAAAGTGTGCACCCACCCCTCTTGTGATAAGACTCAAAATCTTTATCATCCCGAAGGAGGTAACCACAAACCGGACATTCAAAAATCTCATCACAGTCGGGAACCACCAACTGATAGCTCCCAGACCGTGATTTCGATTTTTGCGTGATCATTTTGTTAGAGTGAATCTACAGCCGCCGTTTTCGATATTGGGCGCCGAAAGTGCGATAGCCCGGGCAACAGGAGATCCGTAGAGTGCACTGATTTCTGTCAAAAAGTCTGCGACTGCGGGATGGACCTTCTTCTTGATCTCGCTGGTTCGAATGCTTGTTGAGAGTGAATATCCCCACTTCTTTTCAATGTCGCTGTATCCCATCGCCAGCATTTCCTTTTCAAATTGCTCTGCTGTCCAGAAGAAAACATGCCCGAGGCTCTTCTCCTTGGTGGTATTGTGGAATTCTCGGGCCTCGGTGTTAACGGGCGAAGCAACCAAAACCTTTCCGCCGGGCTTCAGGACGCGTAGCGCTTCCTTGAGGAAGATGACGTTGGCATCATACGACAGGTGCTCAATCACCTCATTGAGAACAACGACAGAGATGGAATTGTCTTTGATGGGCAAGGGCTTTGTCAGATCGGCACACAAAGCCAGAACATCCTTTCGCTTCTTGACGATTGAACTTTCCAGATAGTCACGTCGAATATCCACACCAATGATGTTGGGATAGTGATGAAACAGCTTGAAGACGTTGTAAACAGCGAGCTCTGCGCTGCCCATCTCAAGAATCACATCATTTTTGGGATCGTCCATGTGCTTGAGGCACTGCTGTACTGTCCAAGTCCTTTCAAAAATGGTAAAGATCTCGTTATAAACATTCCCGGCTGATGTTTGACATTTCGCCACTTTGCTTTTTGCCAATCCGTCATCAAGATATGCGACTCCATCCTTCACTGGAATGTCTGTTGTTGTCAAAACATCCAAAATTTGAGGTGTTTTGTTCATGATTGTAGTGTCTTGATCGACTTTTGCCATTACTAATTCTCCTATAAAAAGCTAACTTTTGCGTCGTGGCCCGCATTTGTTGAAACTTCAATGATGTTATCCACAACATCTTTGACTGTATCCACGTGTGAAATGATTATGATCGATCGAAATGTTTTTGTTAGACTTCGAAGCAATGCCGTGCACGCCTCAATGTTGGTTGCATCCAGCGCCCCAAACCCTTCGTCGATGATTAGGGTGTCGCACTTCGGAAGACTAGAGACTCGGACCAAAGCTGTCCGAATAGCCAGCGAAGACATCATCTTTTCCATTCCGCTGCAACACTCGATAACTCGTCTTGAGTCCCCGTAGTTGAGAATAATGTCCATGCCGGATGAATCGTCGGTAGTAAGTTCAACTGTAAATCCGGTGACACCCTGCAAGATGTTGGCAATTTCATTGTTGATGAGGGGAAGCTTCCGCTTAATAATCTGCAGTGGTATCCCATCTCGACTCAAAGCTCGAACCAGCAGGGATAACACGTAGACCCGCTGGTTGTTCTTTTGAAACCCATCCTTGTCTTTTTTAAGTTGTCCAATGTCAGCGACCAAAAGCCCAATTCTCTCACTCAGCGTTTGGACTCTTCTTTTTGCTTCCAGAAACTTTTCCTCTGCTAGTTTTTTCTTCTTGACCAGAACCTCTCTGGACTTGGCATTCTCTGTTGAGCAAAGGTTGATCTTCATTCTGGTCAATTGTTCCTTTTCTGCCTCAAGATTTCTTTCGACTGTTGATATTAATGATTGTATCCTTAAGATCGACATATTACACTTCGAAATTGCCTGAAGCAACACGTATCGTTTTTCGTCATATGTCTGCTTTTGTTCGAGCTTCTCATCAATGTTCTCTTTCATTAACTTCTTGAGGGACGATCTCATTGCCGCGGCGTGTTTCTTTGACTGGCGCAATTCTTCTTTCTTGTCCAGCATGTTCCTCTCAGCTTTCTTGGCGCTAATAATGTACTTGCAGGATGGAAAAGTGTCATCGCATGGAACATCAGTTAGCTTTTTGACTTCCCTCTTGTCTCGCCTAAGCTCTGACGACTTGGTTTCAATCTCGCCTGTCAGGACCAACAGGCTGTGTTCAAACTCGGTAATTTTGTCCTTGGATTCTCGGATATCATCAAAGTCAATATCCTCAATCTCTTTCTCCATTTCCGATGCTGTCGATAACAAGGCTTCCTTTTGAAGCGTCTCGGTCTTTTTCGATTCTTCTAGGTCTTCCAAATCCAGCACCTGCTGGTTTACCTTCTCCTCTTGATCATCAATTTCGATTTGGGTATAAGCTTCATCTGATTGGGATCCTAGCGCTAAGTTGATGGTATTGAGAATGGCAGTGATTTTTTCCATCGCGAGTGCCTCTGCATCTCTCTCACTCTTTCTGGCAGCTAGCTTAGACCTACGATCAAGAATCTGAATATCGAATTGCTTTTCCGGAATGGCTGCCAGTGATTTCTTGGCAAATGAAAGCTCTTGTTTGACTTGATCATGAAGCGCATCCAAAATGTCCAACCTCAAAAACTTGGCAAGGATGTTCTTTCGTGTTGCCGACCCGTGTGATACGAATCGGTTTATGTCGCCCTGGGATGCCAACGAAGTTAGTAGAAAATCATCCAGGCTCCCAACCATGGTCCTCAGAAGCTTTTCTGTCTCCCTTCTTTGCTCCTCTGACATATCTCGAAGGACTGTTCCTGTCTCATCACATTCGAATAGATTCAATTGAGTTGATGCTGTTGTGGTGCCACTCCTGTTTGTTCTCTTGACTGTTTGTCGTTCCACCAGGAAGTTTTTTCCTTGTTTCGATATCACGGCCTTGCTTTTACAGTATCCCTTTCTCGCATTGACGATGTGAATGTTTTTCATCGGCCCACGATCAGTTCCGTTGAAAAGTGTGTAAGTTAGTGCCCCGCACAGGGATGATTTTCCAGATCGGTTCTTTCCAAAGATTCCAGTAATTCCCGATGCCGACTCAAAGTTGACGATATTGTCCTCACCATACCCAAAGACATTATCAAATTCCATCTTCTTGATTGACCAGCGCCCGTTTGAGACGTTGTCAGTCAACCTAGCTGAACTCCATGTGGATGCCAGGATTTTCGACATTTCGTCATGAACCTGCTGCTTGAGATTCGACTTCGAGTAGTATTCACTGACAAGGGAGTTGACTGACTCATAGCTGTCGATTTGAGTTACCTCGTCTAAGGAGTCCCCGGAAATCTCAACTGACGATTCGTTTAGTTCACGCTTGAAGACAATCTCAATGGGATCTGCCACATTTTTGATTGCGGCCCTGATTTGAGTCATCTCTCCTTGTGTAACATTACTTTGAATCCGGACTCTCACATGGGATTGCACTTTCTGTTCTTCCATGACAGACTGCAGATTATCCACGTTTCCGTCATAGTCCAGCGTCACAAATGGGTGATCATGATCCACCTCGACGTGTTTTGCTTTGAACTTCTTGCCGTCGATCTCCCAAAGCAGGAATCCTTTTCCTGTATCCTCTGAGTGATTTTGTTGTGGGAGGCTTCCCGGATAAGCAATCGTTGGGGTCAAAAACTGTTGCTTGTGAATATCACCCAGCATTGTGTAGTCATAGTCCTGGAAAAAATCCAGCCCAACAATGCAGTCAATTGCCCAGCTCTCATCTGTCTTTGTTCCTAGGACTGGGCCATGAAGCGTGGCAATGTTTATCTTACCGTCTTCCGGTTTCACATTCGGCCAGGCGGCCTCATCAAAACAAGAAAAAACACAGAGATTGTGCTGCTCGTCCAAGGGATAAACACCTGACTTCTTGTGAAGCATGATTCTTGGATTGTCGATGGCATGTATGATCGGAGAAATGGCGTCCTCTCGATCTGGATTCAGAATCAAGCCATCATGATTTCCCAGTATCACTCGAACTTCTGCTATCTTGGCCAGGCCGTTGAACCACCACGTAAGATGATTGATCAGCTCTGGAGAGATCCCCTGTGTCTTGGAGTGGACTATGTCGCCCGCCACCAGAATAAAATCCGGGTTGATCTTCCGGAGCTTTTTGAAAGCGTCCTCAAACACAAATCGATATTCTTTGTGTCTGGACAGAGACCTCCAGTGAATATCGGCCATGTGACATATCTTGATCATAGTATTGACCCGCTTTTGATGCCAGCAATCTTGTGATTGATCAGTGAAATCTTGGACCACTGCTTTGTTTGAGACAGAATATCGCGTACCTCTTGCTTTGATCTGCTTCCGAGATCGCTGCCATTGACAGATAAGTTGTAGACATCGCACCCAGCCAGATGCAGACGATGGCAAACCTTGTGTGCTTTCAGCTCAGCACCAGAATCAAAGGCTACAATGACAGTACACCTATTTTGTTTCAGTTGCTTGTACAGCTTGCAAGATGCCGGAAGAGAAGATCCCAAAACCGGAATAGTATTGTCAGGACACTTGACGGCATCAAAAACACCCTCAACCAGAATGATAGGCTTATCCCAGTCAATATCAATCTCATTGAAGATAACATTCCTTTTGGGAATCCTGGCATTTTTGTACTTGAATTTCGTCTCATCAATGAATCGAGCTGTGTAGAAGTTGAATTCGCCTTCGGTATCAAATGATGGAAAAATGGCCGTGCGACGGAATCGATACTTGTTGGAAACACAAACTCGCCAGCGATACAGATCCATTCTGGACAATCCGCGGCTTTGAAGGTAAGTTAAAACATCTCTTGCATCTGGATCTTGACTGGCCTGTGCTAGCAGGACTAGATCATCCGGTAGGTCAGGAGTCTGAATCTGCTCTTCAACCTGCACGGTCTGTATGCTATTGTTTTCCGGAAAAAGCTGGCGGCAGGCCTCAGTTCTGTTTGGAGCAAACTTGCGAAACAAGAAGTTGAGATTTTTCCCAGACAGTCCGCAGACCCAGCAGTGAAACCATCCGTCTGCTAACTGAATGTAGAGCTTCTTCTTGGATGTTCGTTTGTCCTTGCACTTTGGACAACACATAAGAAAATTAATGCCGTCGATATTAAGACAACCGCTTCCAAATGCACTTTCTAGTAGCTGTATTTTCTTAGATCTTTCTTGTATCACTAAACAACTATATCATCCAGATCATCGATTTTCAAAACATCAGCACCCCAGACTGCCACCACAAATGCATCGGCAATATCGTAGCAAATTTCCTTGCGACGGGTTTTACCCTTGTCGGGCCCACCCTTGAGGACTTTTGTTGGCCACTGATACATCTCCATCTCTGGACGGGCCATGGCCCATTGCAATACCTGCTCTTTGGTTTCCACAGTCGACTTTCTGTCAATTGCGCACCCGACAGACTTCCGAGCCGACACTGAATTGACCAACGTGAGAGGGCACCTCAGCTCGGATCGAGCAATATAGCTGGCAATTCCATTGAATCGATTCAGTAAAGCAATCGTACCAGCCGAAGACATCCTACTTCGGAATGACTGTAAGGGCTCTTCAACGACGATGACATTGATGATGTGGTCCTGGGAGATCCTCTGTATGTGGTCCCTAAATTCACAGGACTTGGTGTAGAGGCCTCGAACCTTAGAGAGGGGTAGTCCATAGGCCTCACAAACCCGGTTCATCTGGGATTGTCCTGTGTCAATTACACATAGACCAATATTGGATGTTGATACGTCGATTCCAAGTATTTTCATTGTTTCGCGATTAGAAGTCGCATCTGACCCGGATCGTGTAGCGATCCCCATCTCTTTTCACAACCGGCTGCGCAAAGTTGGCTCGAGCCACTACGTTCATGTTCCCATCATGTAACTGCATGCCTGTTAAGTAAACAAACGAGCCGGCCGTTTCGCTAGGATAATCACTGGGGATCATGTCCCGATATGATGAGTTGGACGATGAGTTGATGTAGCCTTTGTTGACCGGAACGTTTACCTCAAGAACATGAATGTTTCTCTGGCCTTCAAATGAAATCTCCCAGGCATCGGCGCCGAAGAGTGGAAGATTAGGCGACTTCACCACCACAATCCCTTCCTCGTAAATGACATTTCCCACTGATGCCCATGTAGCATGAGCACTGAGACTGTCAGCTCGATACAGATTTCCGTATCCGTCATCCTTGAGAGTTATCTGGACCCTCCCGTTGGTTCCGGTGACGGCCATGTCTTTTAGAACAACAGACTTCGGCTTGATCATGTCTCCGTAGAACATATTGGATATGTCAAAAAAAACCACTTCGTTGGATGTTGGATCTTTGGTTCGTTGCAAAATGGTCAAAATATTGCCGGGCGAGACTCCTGGATCTTCCGGGGTCGAGCCAATCACAGGTGCCAGAATCGAGCCGGTTCCCAAAGTGGTGGTGTCATTTGGGGCATCAAATGCAGGAAGAGATGCTGTGCTAACCATGTCCCTCAGAGTTATCATTGACAGGTCGATGTTTCCAAAATCATTTCGATACCTGTCGAGGAGAGATCCACTGGCTGCAGTCGTTTGGTTTCCTGACAGAAGTAGCTGGAAGTTTGGGAAGAACCTTCCGTTGTCGTTGGGAAGTACTGTCACATTTCGTTTTCGATTACTGCCTGACTCATAAATCCAGTAGTTGGCCGTCCGGGCGATACTGGTCGTCTCATCAATTCGAGCAGCCTCGAGTCCAACATGTCGTGGATAGAAGCCTCGAACAAACTCACGAGTAAAGTTCTCCAAATTGAGTTCATGTCCGGCGATGCCAAACGACATAGCTACATTGAACGGGTCTTCAGTTGACCCAGTAGCGTAAAAGAAAGGCGTCTGATTGATCCAACGAGTTGGCGTGTTCTTGACAAAGAACGGCGGCACATAAAACAGAAGACCGTCGTTAGCAGAAGTTCCGGATAGTTGAGGCTCTGAGCCTGTCACACCGGCCTGCACGTAGTAAGGATTCAGAGAGAATCCCTCCTTCGACGACGTTAGAATCTGTTGCAGTGTTCGATAGTTGTCAAAGATTTTGAGATCGTGGACCTCGGCATTCAGTGGGTGATTGAACTGTGCATCTGCTGGATCAGCCGCGTTGGAGTCGCCATTGAAATCGAGAACACCAAACTCTGTGTGTGCATCCGGGCTGAAATACCCAGCAATTGGCTTGGTGTCCCGGTTAGTTCCCTCAAAAAAGTTTCCAATGAAAAGGGCGTCGGCATCATGAATCTCTGGTGTGGTCGAAATTGGTGCCATGACTGACGAACTGGTGATAAGGAAGCTACCTTGCTCTTCTCCATCAATAACAAATGACCCAGAACCGTGTTGAATGTCTGGATCCCACCTGATTGCAATATGATGCCAGGTGTTGAAATCTAAGCTGTTGTCGTTTGAAACGAAAAGGAATCCTGTGTCGGCCGATGATGCAGGAGCTGTCACAGTATTTCCAGAGACTAGAACAGTGCTCGGAGATATCTCAGCAGACTGACTTAGTTGCAGAAGAAGTCTAAACCCATTAGGCTTCGACGAAACTGAAGAAACCGACGTGCCAGTCACCAAGCTGATTGCGTAAGACGACGACATGTGAAACACAGTTCCGGCTGTGAACTCATCACCCACGTTTTCAATTGTGTATCGAGGATTGATGTAGAAGTCAAACGTGAAAGCATCGTCCGGAGCATAAAAGTTCGTGTCTTGCAACGCCACAGTTCCTGTGCCGGCTGGATAAATGATCGCCGTGTCCGATGCAAGAAATGATCCAGTGGCAAAGTTGAGGCTGTGATAATTGCTGTAAGCCCATTGCGACGATGGATACGCATTCCGGTAGTAGGGAAACAGAACATCCTTGACAACGCTCTTTCGTAGAAAATTGGGATTGATCTTGACACTTGGCTCGAACCTGATTACGTTCTGCTTCTTGGCAAACTTTGTGGATGATGTTATGTCATGAACACCTGATACATAAGCCCACACCTGATTGTATGCATTTGATTCTGACACGACAGAGTCGACTGCTGCCGCACGGACAGATTCTATGCTGTGGGCGGCCTGGGAAGTCGATGCATACAGGCCAATGTCGGTGTACACATCTTTCAGCGTGGCAGAACCATCGGCAAAAAGCGACAAAGCACCGGTAATTCCCGGAGGAGTCACATGAGAAACATTGGTTGATGCTGACTTGTACGTTCGCTGTGGGTTTGCCAGTAGCGTGTATCTTTCTATGTTATCCGAAGTGATCCTTGTGATCGACATGGGCAAGTCCGTAGCGTTGAATGGTAGCGCTTACACACTACCACCTTAACTATCTTCGCCCTCAAAGTAAATAGAGGCTAACTATGTCAGTAGTTTGATTGCTTCCACAACATTCGCGTCAGACAAACCAGTATCAAAACTGGTTTGGACAAAGTGATCCGTCAAATGCTCCATATCATCGTCATCATCTAGAATCACAAATCGCTCCCAATTGCGAGCGTTTTCATCGAGCCACGTCTGGATTTCAATGCCGCGCGGGGTATGAAGGATCGGAGTCATGCCGACAAATTCTCCATGAACGTTCGCCAGCTTGTTGAAAAATGTTGCGGCGGCCTCTGTACTGTCGAAATGCATCCGCCATGTTGATGACAGGACAATCTTGGCGTCAACAGATGAAGTTAATCGATTCAGGCGTGCAATACAGTTTTTGTCAAGCATCTTAGCTTCACGTTCCCAGAAGCTTCCTGTGAGCAGCGGGCAGAAATTCTCATCAAAGAAATCCGCAGAGTTCAAAACACCATCAACGTCCAGAAAAACCAAGCAATCATTTTCATTCAGTGTCATAGTGTTCCTCTTTTTTCAATGCAGCACGAATTTCATGTGCAGTCCACCCAGAAACCTGTTCAAGTTCATACCAGATAGAATATGAAATATCTGCAGCAACCCCTGCTGAATATCGACGATGGACGCTTTGGATGGTATTGAGTGCCATTCAACCCATTCGGACCACCTCAGCTTCAGTTGCCCTCTCATCAAACTTACGAATCCTCATTGTCATCCTCTTTCTTCAGTCGATACAAGTCGACAGACTCGCTGTAATATCCGTTGGACTCACCAAGCCATCGGACGGTGACGTAACCCTTATTGGTTGCGAATTTGTAGAATGTCCAAGTCCAGCTCTCAGACCACCTATCAGGCCTATCAGTATCCTGTGACGCTGACTCATCTGCCTGTAACAGAGGGGAACCCACCAAGTCTTCGAGATCACCGGTGATGTCCTCGATTTTGACGGACTCACAGCAGTCTTGGTCATGAACGAAAACGTAGACCTCACCCTCAACTGTGATGAAAGTCAGTTCATCTCCGTCTTCACCTTGTAATTGCTTGACAGACTTCATCGTCTTGCCAACAAGTTCGGAAATCTCAACTCGATCGTGAGCGTAGTAGTGCATTTGAATCTCCCTCGCCGCGCCGGGCGCTTTTCCATTATACCATGTTGGGAGAGTGATTACACGGGATTAGAAGTCTAGCCGCAGACGGAACGTGATGTCCCTCTCATCTGATTTCTCAATTGGGCGAGAAACCTTTGCCACTGCTAGCAAGTTTCCGTACTCATCATGAAGCCCAACAGTTGTTGGCATGGTGAACGTTCGCTGCGTGTCTTCCTGGCCAGAATCAACAACCCGGATCTTTCCAGTGCTATTGACGAATGTTGGGTTGGTTGAATAGTTGAACTCATCGGCAGTTGCACGGCAGAAGATCAATGTTGAATTGATGTTGGTATTGTTCTGGAAAGTTGCTGCCGTTAGAGTTCCGGACTGGAATCGACAGGAAGCAACATGATCAATAATGTTGTCGATGGAGGCCGAGACCACAAAGTCCGGAATGAACTTGGCTTGTGGGTTTCCGGCAGATGATCCCATCACTGTTGATCCAGCGGGGATGGTGGCGCCATCAATGGTAACCCCATTTGCCATGGCGTCAATGGTTCCGGACATTTTTTGGGATCCTGAGAAGATTTTCTCGAGATCGAGAACCACAGTGCCGGCATCGTAGAATATCAGTCCGGCTTCAATGCTTGTGTCTGCAGCGTTTTTGATAGTTCCTACGCCGCCGCCAAACGTCCTTTGCTGATTTGTGCTGGCCCCGATATCTGTGAAGATACCTGATCCGGAGATTGAAGTCAAACTCAGATTAGCCTGTCCATTTGCAGTCAGAGTAGCATCCTCATCCCGTGCGCTGGTGGTTCCGGTCTGGTACAGTCGAATTGCAAATGTTTCTCTCTTGAGGGAGTCGCGGCCAAAGAGTCGCTTGAAGGACAGGAAAAGTGCATTATCAATTCGATTGGTTGGGACGCTTGTTGGTGTTGAGCTGATAGAAAACGGAGAGTAAAAAGCCTGTGTTGCATCACCCAAGAGGTTCGCGGCGTACTGTCGATAGATGTCAATCTTCTCACGCATCATTAGACTTTGGGATGGGAACAATAGCTTTCCAGCTGAGTCCTCATTGGTCGATGCAGTAACAACCGTTGTTCCACTATACCAGAGACCCATGGTCATATCAAGAATTGGATTGGCTGTCTGTAGCGTGAAATCCTGATCGTAGACGGTCTGGAACAAAGAGCTGGTTACTCCAGGGCCGATTCCGCCTGTTACAAAGATCTGATATGACCTTCTCGTGGCACTTCCAGAGACATCTTCCTGAATTACGTCAACCAGTTGATTTAGTACAGATCGAGAGGTCTTGATGTCCTCAGGTGAGATTCTCTTAAAGCTTCCGCCTATTACTTTTGCCATGACTTATTTCCTTTTATGAACTGCTGCTATTCTTGTTGATATCGACCATGAATTCTTTGCGAAGGCCTGACTGATCTCCAACCACTGCAACGACCGTGCTAATAGTGGTTCCGTTTCCATAAACATTGAACGACGTATCGTCTATTGCCCGTGTTTCCAAGATGAATCGCATCTGGGCACCATTCTGACTTGTCGGTGTGGACCGAACAATGTTGTAGCTTGCAATACGACTGGTCGGCTCGACCTGCAATGGGGTATGATCCTTGATTGTTATGAAACGATCTGGAACAAAGACAGTAAACATCACGTCTCCTGTTCCGTCCGGAATTCGAGTCTGTGCATCAATTTTCTGGATAACCTTGACATCTGATGTTGTTGTCGGGTCAAGAGTGATTGTGTCTCCGGCTGAGTTCAACTCGGTGGATCCGGCGATTGACATCGAGGGAAGTCTGATAACTGTTGGATCCGGCAAGGTCAGCAGACGATATTTGAGAGCCAGAGCTCCTTGTGTCTGAGCTTCAAAGATTGGTGTGTTCTTTGTGATCTTCTCTTTTCCAACGGTGCGTCCAAACTTCTCGATGATTGTGTAATCGACCTCATCATCGCCAAGAGAGAAAAACGCCAGCTTGAAACTTCCGTTGTTGTCCGCCAACTTGCGGCGACCGACGTCAGTTAGTACCGCGTCGATGATAATGTTGTTAGTAGAATTGTCAAGAAAGCCCATGATTATTTCCCCTTATTTTTGTCTTCTGGCGACTTATAGCGCCACTTAAAACCACGTGCACTTCTCTTTGGGAACCTACAGGCTCGAGAGATGTTTTGTGGTGCGCAGCCAACGGCTTTTGCGGCTAATTGCATTGAATTGTACGTTGCCACAACATTGCTGTTTTCATCGATTTGTTCTACTTTCACGTATTGTGATGCCGCGATCTTTGCTCGTGCCTCAGCCGACTGAGGTGTCCCGAACGGCCGGCCACCGTTTCCGGGCAAGTCTGCTGCTAACAATCCCTTTGAAATCGCCTTGCAGTGAGCCGGTGATAGCTTCTTTCCCATCCGAGCTCGACTCATTGCCGCTTTGGCTTCATCAGTATGACGATATCCGAAGATTCCGTCTCCGCCAAGGGTCATATTGTATCCGCTTTGCTTCACAAAAGTCTCCAGCTTCTCAATCCAAAATGTCTCTCTCTTTCGGAGGGATACTTCAGAGTCGCACTTCTCTATCGTTTTCATTTTGAAAGTGTCGGTGCCGTATTTTCTGATTGCTTTTGCCAGAAGCGTCTTCGCAGATTTTGAAGCATGAACGTGATATCTCCAGCGCTCAGAAAGAGGCTTGGTTGTGATTCCCACATACCCTTTTCCGTTCTGCGTGTTTTCTATCAAGTAAACTTTCATTTTCTCTTTCGTGTTCCTGCACCTTGCGGCGCTACCAGACTAAATATCACATCATCCGGCTTTTCGTAAATTACTAGATTTCGTCTCGTTTATCGCTGACTCGAATCTCAGCTGTTGTTGATTTCTGCAGATCAAGATTCAAAAAATGAACCTGATATGTTCCTTCGCTCTTGTTAGTCACCAATGCATTGATGATTTTGCCTTTGTCGTCTGTTGCCTCAATTGTGTCGGGTGTGAAGTAGACATCCATTCGAGTGTGTCCACTATCAAAAATCGCATCCTGCGAAAATGAATCAACGGCAATGTTGTCGTCCAGATCCGGGTCGATAAAGAAGTTGGGATACTGCTTTGGGGCACCGGGTCGCGAGATGTTTTTCAAAGTCAGTATGTTGGATGTCTTATTGAATCCCACTTGTGTTTGTGCAGAGTATCCTGACGTCAATCCATGAGCATCTACTGCACAAACGGCATAAATAGCATCAGCTGAGTCCCGATTGAATGAGCGGTCCTCAAACATCGTCTGTGGTCCCTTTGATTTTATCACCAGGTCCGGACGAACTCTTTCGGGGCGTAATGTTGGAATGTCCGAATCATCAAAATCAATCTCGGCCAGGCATTGGAATGGCTCATAAATGCTTCTTCTTCTGAACACTTGGAAAAACTTCACGTCTCGAGATCTTCCCGACGGGATCTGCCACGTCATGATCAGTCCGCGCCCTTTGCTGTAGTGGAAATTATAGAAGACACCATCAGGAAACTCCGGCGCCTGATACTCTTCAGTTACCACTGTGACTGCTGCCGATGGACGTGAAGCGATCAGCGTGGCAATTTGGGACTTCTTATCCTTTCCTGTTGAAACAATTGCATCAACTCGATAAACTGCCCTGACTGAGTAGACGTATTTTGTTCCATACGCTACTTTTGAATCGATAAAGCTGGTGCTTTCTCTTCCGGACAGAACGAAAGTCTGAGGATTGCTCAATCCAGTGGGGCCAGGGTCTGGGCAGCGGCCAGACGGAGCTAACTGCTTTCGAATCAAAATGTATCCGACGGTTGTTGCAGCCATGATTCGGACAGTGTCGTTGGATTCAATTCCGTCGGTAACAGTCTTGAATGGCGTTAGTGCAGCCTCAAAATCAGAATCCGTCAAATTGACAGAGTCGGCCGAAGACAGAAAATCACTTGCGATCTGATTTCCTATGCTTTTGTCTCCCGTTCGGCTAAGAGGAGACACATCGTCACCTCCCAATGTAGCGACTCCCAGGACTCTTTTGCTTACTAGAGAAGTAAGGGACAGCTGGGATGCGATGTCAAAAAGGGTTGCCTGTGATACATCGGGTTTGAAATTCACCTGTAGGTCTTTTTGATTTTCGTATGGAGAGATTAGCTTTTGGATCCAACCTTGATCTACACCCAGAATTTGAGATAGCTTCTCAGACTGATGAGAATCTGAGAAGTCGAGATTTAGAGCATTGCTTAGTGACTTTACCTTCTCAGACAGTCTTTTTGTGGCATCCGGATCAGACTCTCGAACTGACGCAAATGGCTCGTTTGTTATCGACTCTTCACTTGATACCTTCCCTTCCTTGAGAAACTTTGAAAGATCAGTGGTTTCCTTTGCGTCTCCAAAGTTGTTGAAATCTACACTCTGGGCCGGCTTGAAATTGATATTGACATATCTTGGGACCTTCAGTTTGAGAGATCTTTTCCTTATGGTTTCCTCGGTCGCCTCTCTTGTTCGGCCAATCCCGGGGACTCTCAAATCTCCTGCGTCATTTGTTCTCTCATCAGGGGTGAAAAAATTGTAGACAAACTCTGCCTTAATCTCAACCGGATCCGGTACCTCAACTATTGTAAATCGTCTACTTGCAGTTGCCATATTCTAAACCACCGGTGATGCCGAATTGACTTCGGCTGAGTATGTCATGATAGAAACAGTTCCCTGGGTTGTGCTCGTAGCTACCCTGGCCATGTCCTTCGCCTTGCCTGTGTTGATCCTTTCCCCACCCTTGATGATCTCAATATTTCCATCGGATGTCTTAACAAACTCTCCAGAATCAAAGAAACAGCCCAGAACTTTATCGAAGTACACAGGGGAGAAGACCCGCTCTCGAATCAAGCCGTCATAGAAATACGGAGAACTAAATATGTCATAGAATAACTCCGCCGTTCCCAAATCGATAACAGCTGGCTCAAAAATCTGGCCCTCTGTCGTCTTTGTAACATGTGAGACAATTGACTTGAGGATCATCGTTTCTGACAAACGGGTAACTCCATCTACAGTTGAGAATATCCCATCAAACGTTTTCTTCGGCAGACCCGCGACCTCGCTGATCTTTTGTGCCAGATCTTTAGCGCCGGGACTACGTTTTTCGTAATCGATTTTGACCAAGTTCTCCTCTGTCATATCAACAGTCGAAAGAAGGGATAATGCTTTTTTCATCAGATGTGATGTCATCTCGTTTTCCAGCACCTGTCGTACAGCAGCCGGATTTTTGTGCTTATCAGCAAACTCCGCGCCGGTTTGGCCATTCGCTAGCATCATTTTATTCACAATGTCGGTTTTTGAAACCGTTTTCGGTCCAAATCCAGAAAAGCTGTTTCGATCAAAGAATCTCGTCACGAAGAAATCCTTCGACATCTTTTTGTAAAGAGCGTTGTCAAACACTCCGTCTTGAAAAATCGATAGTGACATCACCTCATCTTCGATGTTTGCTTCATGCCCAGAGTCTAGACTAAACTTCAGCTGGCTAGAGATGAAATTACCAGGAAGACCAAATGAGCAAAAAACAATGTTGTCGGTCTGTTTGGTGCTGGCATCTCTGATTATTGCTTCGATGCAAACTTTTTCTCCCATCGAGAGTTTTTCCAGTCTCTTGCTTGGCCTCTCCTTTCCTTGCCTGATATCGTTGAGTCGATCTTGGGCAATGTCCAAGCTATAGTCCGTCACAGAATCCAGAAACTCTTTCCCTAGCTGCTCTTGTGCAAAGCTTCGAAGTGCTTTTGCCAAGTCATCCGGATCTTTATCGCCTCGAAGCATTGCGCCGAGACCGGACAAGATTTTTGTCTGCTGTTTGGTGTATGCAATGAGTCCCCTTGCCGAAGCTAACGAAACAAAAGGTGCATCACGCTCTTCGGCAAGGCCAGTAAAGTTGGATTGAAGAGCCCTAAATGATTTTTCATGTGGATACAACTGGGCTGTTACGACGGAGTCGATTGATCGATTGTCTAAATCGGGCAGCCTGTTGTTGTCACTAAGTAGCTGGGTGAAATCATTGGCTTTCGATCCCTGGACCAACAAGCGAGCTGCATGATAACCCGTGAAGTTCTGGGTGTCCGGACCTACCGGTGCCACCACAGAAAACCTGCCCACGAAGTCCTTTCTGACAGCCGAATCAGTAAACATCGATATCAAGTCTAGCGCGGCTTCAAACAAAATGGAGATCGACAACGTTCCATCAATTTGAGAATTACGTGTTAGTCGATCTGGACCGAGCCAGGTGGCATCTTCGTTTTCAGTTTTTGAGAAACCTTTTGCTTCCTCGTGCATGCTAATGAAAATCCCAACGATACGGCTGAGAAGTGATGTGTCAGACTCATAGATTTGCTCAAAGAATGTCGAAGGAAACATCTTGATAATGACTTCGTTAGCCGCCGCGGGAGGAGTCTGCAGCCTGCTTAGGTCCAAAAGGGCTTTTACAACCTCATTAGGAACGGCGTTTTGCATCTTCTCGCCGATCAAGTTGGAGTCATTTGGAGAAAACCTAACAACGTCATTTGAGAATGTTACAACAGCACCAGAATCTGATTCCTTTTGTGACGTCGTGATTGTGTACGTCTTTCCGTCTGTTTCGTCACCCTCTTTGTTGTTAACTTCCGTCGTTGTTGATTGCTGCGATTTTTTTCCGGCGGCTGCGTCCGATTTGAACTGCTGGAAATCTTTTCCACTTAGCTTCAGGGCAGCCTTCTTCGCCATTAAGGAAAGCAAATAGCGCTTGACAATGTTTGCTGGTGACCACTTGCTGTCAGAACTCTTTCCTGTGCTGGCTATTTCTCTCATGACAGCCAGCTCAACAATGCTCAACTTTTTCCCGCTATTTTTTCCTGCCGCCATTTGCGACAAGGAAACCGATACCTCATCAAGGAGGCCTGTGTATAGGCCACGCGGTGTCAACAATACCGGCTCTTGATCTCTGAGGTGTAGCTTTTTGTAAAACTGAAGTCCTTCGTCCATGGATGTGCCGGCCCGAACTAGTGCGTCATCAAACAAATTCATCTTATTGGTGAGAGGGGAACGAGTCACAGATGTCATGAACTCATTAAATGAACTGTTGACTTCTGTGTTTTCCTGTGTTGAAATCACATCATTACTATCCAGAAGGAGTACCCGATTTTTTGCTTGGGTTTGAGCTGATCCGTCCGGTGCAATTACGAGATCGTCAACTAAGCTGTTCGGCTGTGTTGTTTCTTGGGATGCATCCTGAATTTCTTGTGTTCCCAAAAACGTGTTGATGTAGTTTTGGGAGTTTGACCCAAATCGATTTCCCAAAGGAGTTTCTGCCAGCCTACCCAGACCAGCGGAGATTGCGTACTCGTTAGCCAACATCGTAACCAGCGCCAGTGATTTCTTATCAGACGGATCGATCATCTTTCTGTAGAAGTCAAGACTAACATACGCGGTTTCATTTGCCAGACCGTAGATGTAATTCTGTGCCGGGCTGTTTTTCATCGACAGGGACTTGATGTCAGTTGAATACTGCTTCTTCCCTGTTGCAACTGAGAATAATCCCTCCTGACTGTTGAGAAGATGATTTCCCAAGATTAGAGGTGTATAGCACCTGAACAGCGCCTGCGATGCAATCTGTAGCACTTGGGTTATCAGGGCAGTCCGGCTCTTTAGAGGATTCTTATCTCTTTGCGGGCTAAAAAACCTAACAATCGACATGGGATCAACCGGTTTTTGTGAAGCTACCAAAAGAGGTTCCACTTTGCACAGATCGTTCATGATCTGGGTTGTGATCAACGATATACTTTTCTTCTCAATCTGGGGTGACATGGATTGATGCACCAATTGCAAAACTTTGAAGATTGATCGCAGCTGATCTATGGCGTTCTGAGCTGATGAAATCTGTTGTGATAGTCTAACATCTAGATCGGAGAAGGCAGAGTCATCTTCAGCTAGCAATTTTTCAAAAATTGATGTAGAGAACTCCTGCGATATTCGGTCCTCCAAGAAAGCCTGGACAACAGCAGCCTGCAGGGGCGAAAAAACATCGCCTTTGAAATCGCTTGTTTTCAAATTGAAAATAGCAATGGGCTCTATCCTCTTTTCATCCATCGCAATCTCTTGATTGGTCTTTGGCGCCTGGCTGGTTTCATTTTTTGCAGACAGAGATGAAAGAGAGCTCTTGTCCTCATTGTTAGCGTTGCCGATCGTAGAGTCTTTTTGAGGTGCTTGGTCAGCGATGGGAACCAGTTTGCTTTTTGATGATCCCCAATCAGGCGGTGGTCCGGGCGGAAAGAAATCTATCATGGGCGAAAGAGAAACGGCGAAGCTGGCAAGGTTTGGCAGCGGAGGCATCAAACTGATGTTGCTCGCAAGTGAAAATGTTGGGAATGAACCGACTTGCTTTGACGCGACCGCGGGCGGAGCAATGTTCTTCGGAGGGAGAAAAGACGACACCTGCGATGAGATGCTAATTTTCATGAAATTAAGTGACACTTTTTACCCCCATTAGAAGAATGATCCTTTTTTCAATATCTGCGACTTCTCATCGACATCAAATATCTCTTGATTGGCATCCAGTGATACAAAGCTGAAGAAGTGTGTCTTCTTGCCTTGGCCTGACGTGGATGAACTGTTAGCTGATATGAAACCGGCTCCTGGGTCTTTCTTTCCGTCTTCTTCTCTCGCTTCTCCAGAAAAGTTGGGTTGATCAACCTGCGACCAGTCGAATGGTTTTTCACTTGTGGATGAATCAAACTGACTGTCAAGACCTCCAACAAGCTCCTGTAGTTTTGAGAAGTCCGGACTTGCACCTTGCAGAAAATCTTGCATTGAGTTTGCCGGAATTGAGAAAGGTGTATCAGTGCTAACCGAAACTGATCCCGCCATCTCATCATCATCAAAACTAATGGCCCTGATGCTGTATGCTTTTTCTCCCACCTCGTCAAAAAATGTGTCATCTCGAAATCGATATAAGGATGACGAATCGCTAGCTGCTATGGCTCCAAGAAGCTGATTGGCACCATTATGAGAGCAGTAAACCAAGAAGTAGCTGATATTTTTTGTATCGCCTGCAGCTCTCCAAGTCAGGGTCGAGTAGAAACTCTTTTTAGTCACCTGGAATGACTCTATTGTTGGGCTGGTTTTTGGAATCCTTGCATACACAGAGTTCTCTTGTCCTACTTGGGCCTCTAACAACAAACCTTCAATCGATTTTCCGCCCAGGACATCTCTGTCTGATGGCATCACACCAAGCTTGTCATATACCAGTCTCGAGAATCTTGCACCTTTCCTTTTGATCTCATCTCCGTAGCGATTTATCAGACCTACATTTGACGTCTGCAAAAAGACCTCTGGTTGCTGGAGACATGTCTTGACAATGTACTCGTACCTCTCGCCTGATCGGGGAGGAGGAATTTTTCGTGCCAGTCTTGTTGTCGACGAGTCAGAAAAGTTGCCAGCAGGATAGATTCCAAAGGTGTCTCGGCGACCAGATGAAAACTCAAACCTTTCCACCAAGAACATCGTAAACAGCTTGGCCTTAATGTCATCTTTCTGTAGAGCTGATATGAACTCATTTCCAACGCCCGCAGCTCGTAGAGAACTGATAACAGCTCTGAAGAGATCTGTTGTTTCCTTGGATTGAATGTCGAAAGACACAGTTGTGTTGTTGTCTGCATCCTGGCTTACGGTTGCGTCTGTTACCGACACAATGAACGGGATGTCAGTTGTAACATATCGACGAATGAGAAGCTCATCTTCGTCTGACAGTATTTCCTCTCCTAGAGAGGCATATCCAGGTTGTCCAATACGATACGCTACAAAATATCGGTACTTCTTTCCCAAAATTGCCGTCGAATCTCTGAACTCGAATGAGTCAATCACGCCGTTGACAAGGGTGAGATTATCATCACTGTCAGAAGGAATCACTGTCACCGAGTCGCTGAACGACCCTATTTTGTCAAACTCCTGCCGCAATAGTCTGATTGTGTAAATGTCATCTGATAGCGTTGTTACTCGAATGTGAGCCGCGCCGAGCTTATTGATTGCCCTAATTGACACAGGAACTGCCGCTGTGTTCAAAGGATCACTTATCTTTTTGAAAGATGGAATTGGCAGGCTAGAAAACTCGCCTATGCTTCCATCCCCGTTGACAACAGCTATTCGATACAGGACCTTGTTGGGACTAGCGTTGTCGACGAAGTCATCAAAGATGAGGGTGTTGTCTTTTGCAAATGTAAGGTCAGCAATATTCTCCAGGGATGTATTGGCTGCATTGGGATTTGTGATGATCCTAAAGACCCTGACAACGCGAAGTGACGGGTCTGTTCTCTGAATCTTGACCTTTATCTTCGCGGGTCCTGACGAGACAAGTGAAAGAATTGGTGGTTCTGGGTTTGCCAAAAACTCAGAAAGCTCGCGGCCGTGCTGGATTTCCACAATTTTCGTTTCGAACAATACGTTTGTTTCACTTCCCGGGATGACTGATATCGTTGCATAAAGTTTTTCGGATCCGTGAACCAGCTCGTTGTTGATACTAAAGTCCTGCACAAACTCCCTCTTTGTTGGAAGGAAGCTGATGTACGCCGTATTTGACTGCGTGTCGGCAGTTGTTGGCGGCTCAATTGTTCGAACAAGCTCATTTGATTGTGGTCCTCTCCTCTTGGATCGGCTGATACTTCTTGTTGCTGCTAGGCTGCTTCTCCTTCGGATATTTGAGCCTGATGACCTTGCCCGAGATCTATCGTTCGGACGTGCATTATCACTGTCAAGAGAAATGGCGGTTTTCGGCGTGGTGGCAAAGAAGTTTCCGGTTGCAGCCAGCGCTGCCGGATCGGCACCACTTGTTTTCAGCATCTTAGAAACACTTCTAAACGAAGGTGTTGGGGTTCTCTGACGGCCTGGAATTATCAACCTAGGAATTTTCGGTGGCAGCCTGTTGGCTGCAACCAGAACCTTCTTGAAAATCGCGGGCGGAACCCGAGTTATCACAGACTTTGTTTGAGTTTCTCCTTTTTTCTCGAGAATGTTTGCCGCTATGTCAAACTTGACTTCAAAAGATGCAACAGCATCAGTGGATGATGGCTTTCTCTCTCGAGGATCTGTTACAAACACCTCTACCCGCAAGCCGGTTGCTCCGAGCTCTTCCGACACCTGCTGGTTGATGAAAAAATGAGTCCGATATTCAAATTCATCTGTCTTTGAATCGATATGAACTCCATACGTTTCTGACTCGCTAACAATGTCAATGAGATCAAACGGGAGAACGCCAGAGGCGAACTCAAAAAACCTGTCGATGGATATTTTTCTTAGTCTAATGTTTGCCATCTTTCTTCCTAGTCAATCACCACAGTAAACAAGCACAAAAATGTCTCGGATCCACGCGAGTCTCTTTGAATCTTTCCCACAAACAAGACCCTTTTTCCTGGACTGCGAGGTTCGTCGTCATCAAATGATCCAAAATCAATGACAGAAAGCTTTTCGACACCGCCAAGATCTTGCTCGAAAAACTGGACGATGATGTTGTTGGACCGGCTGGTTTTGGAGAAGGTGAACTGTTGCATGTCCTTCCCTTTCAGCGACAACATCAGCTCGCCCAAAGACAAGATTTTCTGCTCATTGAGTCGTGGGTAGTATCCCATCAAGTCTCCGCCCATCATTCCAGGCCGAGGAGTACTCACAGGTGGCAAATACAGGAAGTTGGCAAAATCAGAAAATCGTCGGTCACTGAAAATGCTGGGTATCTTATCAAGGACTGCCTCTCCTTTGTGATTTCCACGAAGATAGTGGGTTTCATTTGTAATGTCAAAGGTCCCGGTTAGTGGAGCCACTACAATCTCTTGATGCAGCGAAAACTCATCAATTGTTCCAATTATTCGCTGGTCAGTGAAGTTGTCTGTTATTCCATCCAGCATGGTGGTCACTGCAGGACCCAGATCGGAGGCTGACAATACATTTGGTGATTGACTTATTCCAGTTCGAAATGTCCCAGAAGCTATCGTACCACCTTCAACCTCAAGCTGTGATGTCCTAAATGGCCGCAAGCTAAATCCTGCTTCTAGTTCCGGAACAATAACGTCTTGATATCTGTTTCCTGCTTCAAAGAAAATCCTCGACGAAGCATCATCCGCCAGCTCTGGATCAGCCAGACTTCCAGATAGCTCATAAAATGTGTGCAAATCCGTGAATGTAGCATACTTGAACTTGAGTTCACCGATGCCAGCCTGCCGTTTTCCCTCTTGGGTAACGACAAAGTCCATGATTCGTTCTTTGCTGTTGAGTATTCCTGCCATAACTATCCTAAGTATCCATTCTGCAAAGTCGTTAGATAGCCCACTTGTCGTCAAAATAATCTGCCAGCGTCGCAATATTTGCGGCCGTGATTTCTCCAGAATACAACACCAGCTCACATAACTCGAACAGCGAAGGATTTCCGCTTGATGGAAAGATTTCATTTCCAACCCTGACGCTATTTAGCCCCACGGTTGGATCTGACGGCCTAGTTGTGCTTCCTACAAATGTTCCATTGATGTACATGTTATAGGTTTTTGACCCATACGTGATAATCATGGACATTGTTGAACCGCTTACTACTTGAGACACCTTGGATGTAACATAGTCAGCTGCGTCAGCAGATCCAAAATCATGCCAAAGTCGGCTTGTTAGGCCTTGTGATGTGCCAACACTGACGGTCCAGCCAGAGCTGGCCATTCCGGTTATGATATCAAGCGCATATGGATTTGAATTAGACGTTGTTACACGATTGGGTTTCATGACAATTCCGTATGTGTATGTCGTAGGAGTTGATGAGCCAAAGAGGGAGTCGGCGCCGGCTGAACTTGCCAAGATATCGTCGACACCATCAAAGCTAATGACATCACGACCGTTGACCAGAGATGCTGATAAGAAAGGGCGAGCGGCAGCAAGATTAGCCTGCCATGTGCACGAAACAGATCCTTTGTTTGAAACTGACTCTACCAGACTTCCAGCCAGTGTAATTGAAGTGCTATCATTTGCATCGATCCAACCCGTGAGTCCTGCGATATCATCGGGCTCAAACTCGCTAAATGCACGATTGTTCGGCCCGTAGTCTGACACCTGATACGAATTATCTGTACTCATCTGCCTAAATACGCTTCGGAAAAAAGACATTATGTTATCCTGTTGACGTAACCTGATAGCGATATTTTTGATGCAACAGATGCAAACGCCTTAATGACAAGTGCTTCGTCAAGCGGAAGTCCAGGAACCACTAACGTCAATCCTGACTTTGCGGGCACGCCTAGCTGGATATAGTCATCTGGGTTTGTCGTTCCGCCAAGCAAGATAGTCAAATTGACACTTGACGCATCATTGTTTGTTGCATATAGCCATACTTCGTCGATAACTGACGCGGGCACGGTGTGAACTGTCTCAGCTGATCCTGCTACTGTTTGTGCAAGAACCATCTGCGTTCCGTCACCTGTCCCTGTTAAAAACTCTTTACTAAAAACTGCCATAATTGTGTTCCTTACCCAAATACCTGTATTGATAGAACCAGGCTTTCATGAGACTTCAAGCTGTACATCGATCCGTCTACAACCAAGTCATTGTTGATTGACGTTGTTCCGGTTGCTGCACCAATGTCGACAGAGGTTGCTGCCCCACCAATGTTCACAGTTGTGGGAGTTGCATTTACCACGTTGACAGTGGCGGCAGAAGACGTGATATCTCCACCATTGACGGCAACATCTCCCACAACTGTTAGGGAGTCGGTTGTTTTGTTGTAAGTCATGCCGGCGTCGCCACCAAAAGATCCAGCATCGTTGAACTGAACCTGTGTATCTGCTCCACCGGGAGATGAGGGAATCGTCACTGTCACGTCATTGCCAGAAGCTGTTGCCGTAACTCCGGCGCCGACAAAATCAATCGATGCAGCCGTTGTTGTTAGTGCAGTTCCCTCATCATCAATGGTTAAGTTTGATCCGGCGGACGGTGCAACTAAAACACCATTGAAATAAATGTCGCCATCAAGTGCATACAAAGTGTTGGTTGTTGTTGATGGCTGGGAGCTTAGGTTGGGCAGAACCACACCGTAGTTGAAATTGAGTACTTCAAGCCCAACCTGGATGCCGTTGGGAAAAATGACATTCACGACCTCGTTGTTTTTTTGATCGCGCAGAACCATTTTTTCGGTTTGTCTAAGTTTTGATTGTTCAACTTTCGGCATGCCGTTTCCTAGTCTAAGTCGCTTTTACACTAACTGGGGTCAATACAATGTCCGGATTATCAGATCTGTCTTTCGTCAAGCCATCATAATACGGAAATGATGACGTAGCGTGAGGGGAAAGATTCTGGGAGTGCGTGTTGGATGGTGTGGTGAGCTCTCCTTCTCGGCTAACAAAAACCACAAATACAGGATAATCAACTGTTTGTCCTCGACCGAGAACTGCTGGTTGTTTACGCTGCTCTAACATGTCACGAAACTGCCCGAATTTGTCGCGGCGGAACCGGGCATCTAGACTTGAGCCAAATAGACCCGCAAGGCCATACTTGTAGCCTCGAATGATAGGCGTGACATATAAACCGCCTGGAGAAACTTTTGCTAGGGCAGATGAGGGCGCTCCATATTGCTCCATTCCAAAACCAAACAAAGTCTTTACTTGATTTTTGCGAGCTTCTGATCCGCTGAGAATACCTTCAACATCAGTAACAATTCCGAAGGGCGCTCCGGAATCTGACACGACGAACAGGCTGTCTGGGTATGTCAGAAATACAGGCTTTGCTGTGGCCACATCTGACGAGTTGTATGCTAAAGACAAGAAAGACCCATAGTTTTGCTTTACAAATCGACTCGATGAAATCTCGTATGCCGGGCGCATATACCAATCATTGTCTGATCCTCGGATGGATGACTGATCAGGAGTTCCAACGCTTAGAAAGTATGAGTTAGAAAGGTCGTAAAATCCGCTTCCCACAGATGTAATCACATCGATCGCATTGGGTGGGTAGCTGTCGTATATTTTTCCACCTGAATCTGACAATCTTACAAATCTCTGTAATGATCCCGTTGTTCCTGCCTGGCCTCCTGCTACTGATCCCTGCACTCTTCTAACGTTGAAAGCATCTGGATCACCTAACGGAGATACCAACATAGAGCCTGTGATGATTAGGTCGACATATGATCCGGTCAAGGCGATGGTCGGCTCTACATCCCATTGATCATAAATGGGATTATCATAATGAAGGTCCTCATGAATAGCATCAGAGGTCAAGGGCTGATTCATCGTGGGCTCGACAGGCAAGTTGTTTCGAAGCATTGAGCCATACAACATCAGCTTGCCCTTTCCTGGCGACAAAACAACGTTTGATTGTGCCAAGCCGGCCTCATATCGTGTGGTTATTGGATTAACTACAGAATGAGCAAATGCGTAGTTTGGCCAATAGTTGGGAGTGTTTGAAAATCCCAAAACTAGTTTGTCTGTTGGCAATAAAATAACCGGAGATGTGGGAGCAATAGTTCCGCTGTCAGATACTGTAACGACTAAATTGTCTCCTGATCCGGCCGGATGAAGCTGGGCGAATGAAAAAGAGCCTGTTGGTTTGAGTCCACCGGCGCCAGCTATAAAAGACCTTCCATCTGACAGACCGAACCCATGACGAGATCCCTCAATTTTCAAAACAGCCCGATCAGGAGTAGCCTCTCTGTCGGTCTTCGAAAACGAAGTCAACCCGCCAAAGTCATTTTTCTGTGCTACTCTTGATTCAAATTCCACACGATAGCTTCCTGTTGTATCGGTCCGTCGAATGCCGGTTCCCGGGACCACTAGGTCAAGATCTCTCGAGAATGCCGATGGGAGCCCGTCATACGTTAGACTAACCATTCCGAAAGAAATTAAAGACTTGGCAAAACCATGTGAATATGTTCTGCTGATTAGGGCACCGGGGTTACTACTAGAAAGAATCGCAGTGGAAAACGTGTCAATTGATCCGGACATGTTCTTCTGCGTCATTAAGAAGAATGACTTTACAGCCGGACCGAAACGATCGTCCGCAATAATATGAGGCCCGATTGCACCGCTAAACTCTATTACAATCTTTTCTAGCAAAAAAGGAGCGGTCAAGTAGTCGGACATATCAAGCATCTGACTTCCCGTTGCATCATATTTGGAAGCAAAAGGAAACCCATACTCAGACATAGGAAACCCAATGGTTTCCAAAATAGCTTGTCCACTGGATCCCGTCAAGGCCTCCATGTTTTCTGACGGGATGTTTCGCAAATTTGCTGGAACAAAACCCAAAAGGCCTTCCTGCCGAACAGCTGGATCCGAGTTCAATATGTCAATATTGCTACCGCTCGATAAGTCACCAATGATTTCCCATCGTTTTTCAGGCCAGTTATAATATCCCAGACCTGTATTTACTCCGCCGGCCGAGCCTGACGCGCTTGGCAAGGTTCCAGTTGAAAAGAAAAAATCTGTTGCTACACTCGGGTTTGTGGAGATTACAATAGATGTTTTTGATGAGAGGCGCTGGTTAAATCCAGGAAGAGTTCCGGATGATGTTCCGGTTGCATAAAATGTAGAGTTGTTATCAAGGTAAGTACGAGACTCATCAAAGGGTGTTATGTTTTGTCCGGACACGAATAGTACATGTGCATCAGCGATTCCGGCACTGGACGTTCCGGCGGCCACCAATCCATTCAAAAAGTTTGGTGTAACAATATTTCCCGATATGAAATTGCTTGATGTCGGCAATCCCAGCGGATAGGTTATCTGTCCAGACTCAAAAAGAATTGTGTTGGTATCATCAAATGTTGAGTCATATACTCCGGTGAAGTCGGGATCACCGGTCCGAGCCATTGTCGGATATGTGCCAGTGTGATGATCCTTGTCACGAAGTTGCAACTTTGGAGGAAACGACAAGATGCCGCTGCCAGTATGGTAGCCTCGATTGGGTCCTGATCCTGTTAGGTATATTCTTCCCATCTTATTTCAGTAAGCCCCCAAATGCAATCGAATCATATCTGTAATTGTCATTTTGTGAAAAGTCAAATCCCCGAGAGGAAAAAATCTCCTCTACTTTGATCCCAGTTGTTCGAGGAGCTGTATATGTGACAGAACCACTGCTAAACCCATCCATAAGAGTGCCTCTAATGTTTGCATCCAGGCTTCCCGACGCATAGAAAGTCTCAATATCGCTGGAGTCAGAGAAAGAAGACAGTCGCTGGTCGGCATCTGAGAATGCTCCGGGCTGATCATAGCTGCCAAAAGTCTCCACACTATCCAGAAAAGGAGTTGTGCTGGAATTTCGAAGGTCCCGGGAGTCACCCAGAATCAAGCTCTCCCGCTTGGTGTTTACGATGGACAGGCTTCCTTTGACACTATGAGAAACGTACGGTAGCTCCATGGAAGATCGATCAACTACTCGGCGGATCTCAAAAGGCTCAATGACTCCATCAAACGAACTGGGAGATGAACAGATTTGAACCAGACTTGTTGGAATGACCAGATCTTCTGGCGGCGTCGAAACAACAACCCGGGGATCCCAAAATGAATCACTGTCCTCAAACGGATCATTGTTGTTGAAAAGGGTTGCCATTCCCACATCTCGTGATTCAATCTGATGAACCACCTGCTGGCCCAACGTGCCTGGTGTGTCCATCGAAACAGCAGAGCCGGTTGAAGCAGTTCCCAAATGCTCAGATGAGTGAAGATCATTGTAGAAGTTTTGGTCCTGCAGCTTTTTGTCAAGGGTTGTCACTAGGGCTACGTTTCCACGAATCTTCAGATTGGTGAAAGTCGTTAGTTGCCATGGTTGTGTAATCTCGACACCTTGCAAAAATGGCGACATCGAAGCGGTGTAATAAGCCACTGTCGTGTAGATCGTGTTCACATAGTTTTTTAGGTCGTCTGGACTAGTTGCCATTACATTTTCCTCAATGTTGCCACAAATTGTTGCAGAAGTATGACGTCTTTTCCACCGCGGTTATTCTCACCCAAATAGATGTCGTAGTAGTTGTAAGAGAACTTTGGGCGTTCCAGGGCGTGAGACTCGATGACATAGCTGGTTCCCAAAAACCTAGAATCGCTAGGCAACATCTGCTCTAAGAGCATCCCAACAGTGTCATCAAACCACTTGAAAAACTCAAAGAAAGACTGGAAGTTGATCTTATCAGTCAACCGATTGAAGTAGACACGCCTCAAATTTCGAAGGTTGGGATATTCTTGAGAGAAAACCAGCTCAGGGCTTCCTATGATGTTATCCAAAGCGTTCAATGAAGAGAATATGTTCATGATGTCTTCATTTAGAGCTTGCACCAGGGAAATCTCAACTGACACTCTCTTATCATCCTGCGGTTGCTCGGACTGATTGATCTCATAGAGAGGGGCCAGAGCAGCCTCAAACTTATCGGCTGTTTCATCATTTATGAAACTCCGGATTCGAACCTTGTTTGGGTTCTCTCCTGACTGGAAGTTTGATGACAACACCTCAAAATCAAATCGCTCAGGCTTAATGACCTGTGTGCTTGCCTCGAAACCAGAGCCAGTAAGTGTCAGCTTGTTTTGAGAGAAGTCAAACAGGGAAATATCTCCTGATGCATCAGATTTTGTTACCGGTTGATCCACCGATATGTCCTGCCTCAGTCGCTCAAAGGATCCAGTTGCAGCAGTTACAAAATTGAAGTTGGTCTGGGGATCCCATACACCCAAAGACTTGAAGTTTCGTACGTGTGTCTTGGTCTCGTCTTTTGTTAGCCCTTTACTCCAGAATCGAAGTGCAGCCATGCGGCCTGAGAACTTTGTTGATCGTGCTGACGAATCAACGCTAGTTGCATTTAGAAAGTTGTTAGTTGATGTGTCAAGACTCTGACTTCCCAGAACCATAAAGGCACCACTCGTATTGTAAGCTGCGACATTCTGGAGTGCAGATGTGGCGGTATCATCAAAATAGCTTGATGTCGTTATGAACTCCTCCAAACCTCCTGGCGAAAACTTTCCGGCTCGAAGGAAGTAAGATGATGTCACGTAGCTATCAATCAGATCATTTCTGTTTCTACCAAACGATACTTGCCATTTTTGACCATCGAAAATGTTAACTCCGGTGAGGTTGAGCTGGAGTGTCGAAGCTGCCGAGCCACTGGATGGCCGGCCGTAAAGTCTTAGGGTTCCCGTGATTGAGCTATCGACGTCAGGCTTGTAGGCCACCATGTTGAACAGAACACCATGCTTTGATGCTGATGCTTCTGTTCCGGTTACATAGAGGCGAGCCAGACTTTGTGTAACAAAATGAGTTCGCTTGTTGTCGAACTTGTAGACCCCCTCAATTGTCCATGATCCGGATGTATACAGACCGTCGGATGTATCATCAGATCCGGTGCCAACCAAAGATCCTGCCATCAATGGAATGCCGGGTTCAACTCGAGTTCCTGACAGGAATGAGCCCTGTAGGTAAGGACGATTGTCATCAATTCCTTGATAGTTCAGAGTTCCGGATGTGTTGTAAGTTCCACTCATGTCCAGCATTGCTGCTGTCTCATGTCTTCGGATGTATGAATCTCCCAAGTTTCGCTGCTTAGAGCCGCCAAACTCCCTAATCCTAATGGGCCCGTCCGGACTGATTCCCATATTTGAAAGTAGAGATCTGATGCTGGAATGTGTTCCGCGAGTGGAGAAAAGGAAAGGGAGATCAGAAAAAACTCGTCTCCACAACGTATTCTGGACCAGCTGGAGTGATGTTGTATTTGCTCGGTCTCGACGAACATTCGATCCGTCCATCAATTGAGGCATTGATGCGTTTGAGTAGAAGTTTGGAAGGGAGATTCCGTAGTATCGAGACAGCCATGGGAGAAGCTGATCTGATATCACTTCCTGCGACAGAACATCCACCTTGAGGAGACGCTTGAATTCATCTACGAACATTTTCATTTCGTCAAATGTCTCAGCAAATGTGAAAAGAAGGCCTGCGATAATCTGCGGCTGTCCGACAAGAGCGCCACCAGGTTGATCATAAGCTCTCGACAGGTCGTTTTCGATGTTGGCATCTTGTCCAACAAATCCCTCGTTTGCAGATGCGTCAAGAAAATAGTGAGGAGGAATTAGACGAGTAACGATATTGGGATTGCTGGTATCATAATCACTAGCCGAAGACATCAAATCCACGTTGAGATCTATAACTGACTCAAACGACGGGAAAAGAACAACCGATGTCAAGTCTGTTTCTCCTGTTACGGGAGATGACCCAAATGTTCCGGTGTTTCGAAGTCCGATATCGAAGTTCTGGACTGTTGCGTGAAGACCATTTCCGCTATGATCTAGCGCCAGACTGCCCACAGATCCGCTGTAGGTTCCTGATGGTTCGTTGAACCTGTACAGCAATTTCAGGTCTTTCTGGGAGAATACATCCTGGAATCGTTGTGTCTGGACCTCCTTCTGTGTTCGGGCTGTGTGCCAAACCCGAAGCTCATCCATCGCGCCGGACAGGGTTTCGACAGGAACAAAGTCATAGTGATCTAGATCATGAGATGATCCACTCCCGATCGTCAGAGGGGATGTCTTGAAATCGATCGCTCCAAGCATCGATTCGGAACTCGAAGAAATCAAAATACCGTTTCGGTAAATCTTGATCCTTCCCGGGCCGGCTGATTTATCAAAAACCGATGCACAGTGGACGAACTCTCCCTTGTTTATCTCCACCGAAGCCGACATTGTTGTTGACCCGGATCGGATCAAGGTTAGAAAATCGACTGTTCCAGACGTGCTACTTTTATCCGCCGATGAAGAAAGAAGAAGTGTAACTCCGTTTGATCCACTTAGCTTTTGGGCTACAATCTGATTGTCGTTTATCGTTCCGCTTGGAACGTTGATGTAGAACTCAAATGAAAACGGCTTTGTTCCCGGATCCAAAACTGGCTGCCCAGTTGAGTCTCTCAGGAGGGTTGATATGTTCGAACCTTCGAAGTCAACAACGCTGATGTAAGTTCCTGGAGACGATGTAGAAGAAGAACCGCTAAACGCCAGATATCCTGAGTGTTTTGGAAACTGGTCCAGAACGTATTTCTCAAAGCCTGTCAGGCTATCAACAAAATTGTACACCTCAGTTTGGGTGCCATCGAATGGATATCTGTTGATGATCTTATCAAATGCTTTCTGAACCTTTGCTCGCGCTGAGTTGAAAAATGTGTGGTTGGAGAACTGTGCCCAGTCGACCAACAATTGTTGTGTACTTTTTAGTGCTGCGCCCGGTGAGTCATATCGAAACGACCCGGTCAGATTGATTCCGGTGCTATTGACCGAACCAAGAGTCATGCTTCTAACAGGAGAAGACGGATTCTTGTTTCGGATGATTCCCGGCTTGAACAGAAGGTTATCGCCGGCAGTATTTGTCGCTCTTGACATTGTTTAGTCCCGTACCGTAAAGATGGCGTCTCGATTTCGAACGAGGTAGCTGCTTCCCCTCTCAACAACATAGAAGTCAAACGCATACGACCTTCCCGGAATCAGCGCCTGCATCTTGAAATCAAAGAACATGCCATCAGCATCTGTTGAAACTCGTGTTGTGTCGTTTGTGGTGTCATAAGGAAGAATCACTTTTTCGGTCACCCTGTCAACAACCTGGTAGTAGACCTTGTCAAAGATCACAGGCTTTCTTTTCCACGCGATCTTCACCGGGGCTTCGTTCTCAGCAGTCAGATCTCGCCCAAATAAACGTATCTTGACGGTGTCACTCTTGTTGTATGAGGGTTGGGCATTGGTTATAACCAGCTGGGGATCTCGCGAGATAAACTCTCCGGAATCTCGGGCTGCTCGCCTGATAGTGAGGCTTCCCGTGTGGTACGCCACTGAGTAGTCGAGGGATTTCCAATATGTAACAAACTCAACCTCCCCTTTATCAGAAATCAATTTTGCCAAAGTCTGGGACCCTTTGTGAAATGTTGTAACATCTGACGGGATGGCAAAGGATGCTGAGTAAACACCTGTCGCGGCTCCGGCGTCCGTTCCTTGTGTATGCTGGCTTCCTGTCACAGAGAACGTGTAGTCCCCTTTCTTGAGATCTAAAATCAAGCTGTTGGCGCCGGTGATTGATGTCAAAGCAGACCCGCTAACAAGATTTGAAAGTGATGATCGATCGTAACTTCTCAAAAACAGCGTTCCGCTGGAGTCAAAACAGAAGTTTTGATGATTGTCCTGGATCGTGTCATCGAACCTTACCACAATTCGCGGACGAAGGAAAGGATTACCTACATGCCTAGATGCAAACCTCTTTACGAATCGCGACTTCGTGTCAGTCTCTTGCGACCCAGTGAACGATAACCTAAGCCCCTTGTCAAGAATCTGTGATGCAACTGTGGCAGATACTAGAGTTGTGATGTCTATTGCAAGATCCTCTGTGCCCTCTGTGAATGTTTGAGTCTTTTCAAATGATACGACTCCGTCTCCATCATTCAGGTTTCCAGACGTGATGTAGTCAAGGTTGGTGGATGCAAGCAGGCCGCCTGCGTTGGCGCCAGTGGCAAACCAAATATTGTTCTGTGTGGTGTATGAAGCTGTTACGAAGTTGGCGACATCAACGTCGTTGAACTTGCCTGTATCAATTCCGACACCTTCATCAAACGACTGCGACAACGGAAACACCGACAATGTGAAACCCTTGGGAACAGCATGTCCTGTCATGATGTCTTTCATTTCTAACGTGGCAGAAAATCGGGAGCTATTGATGTCCAAAATGGTGGCTGTTAGAGCAGTGATGGGAGAAAAATCGAATTTTATCAGGCCGCGGGACAGCTCCGTCTGGCTTCCTGTGCCACTTAGTTTCGTTTCGTCATAAAGCTTGAAAAGATCGATCGTCGACGCATTGCCCACGTTAGCATCAGTTACCTTTATGCCACTATCGATGATCTTGTCAGTTATGTATGTATCAGCACTCGCTGTGCAAATAATGATCATGGTGTTTGTCCTAGAATGCTGTTCCTATGATATCAAATTCAGGATATCGGAGCTCAAAAATTGAGCCTCGATTGGGCTGAATCAGTCCTTTTGTCTGGCTTTGTTTGAAATCAAACGTTGTTGAGTTGTATTTTCGCCCTTCGAGAGTCGAGGATCTTGGAAACACCTGCAGATCGATTAGCGAAATCACGAAATCCGTGTTGATAATAATGTTGACAATGTCATCTACAATGATGGGCTGATCTACATTGAAGAACTTTCGATCCATTGCATTGGCTATTCGAGAATTGATGTTCTGAATTACCTGTGACTTGTTGGCGTTTTCCGAGACATACACGCTGTACTTGATTCCGAAATTAACAACGCGCACATCAAGAACATCGATAGCATCTCCTACAAGTCGCAATTCATTCAAGTATGTTCGGATATTCTTTTTGAGGGAGTCTGGCGACATTACCAGATTTCCTAAGCTGTCCAGCGATATCACATAGAGAACAACAGACATTGGATTTACCGGATTGTCCGAGATGGCTGCCCGATAAACCCTTCCAAACTCATTTGGCATCGTGTATATTCTTGCCAAAAGATCTTCACGAGAAACCACCCTGCGCTGGGCTTTTCGGGCCGATGTTATCAAAGTCTTCAGTTCGTCCAGTGAAGGTGCTGACGATCCACCTGCAGCTGATTCGGGATTTGTTACCTGCATTGATTGACGAACCAAAAGGCTGTCAGCTGCTGTTGGACTTCTCCTAAATGATAACGACAGTATATCAAGCTGCTGAATCTGATCGGATGACACATTATGATCCTGGCCGCCGCCGTATCGATATCGAATTGTCAATGTTGTTCCGGTGGGAGAGATTCCAAGGGTTTGTGTTTGCAGTAATGACTGTGGGTCGATACTGAATTTCGTTACAACTGTCTTTCCAAACAAGCTCAGCGATAGATCACTCGGGTCTGGAACAATGTCATCATCCAGCGTGCTGGCATTTCCGGATCCAAAACGGAGAGTTGTAAGCTGAGATGTTGGGTCATATCTCCTGATGTATCGATATGGGGCTGCAATCACACTCATGTGGCTTGGAACGTCAATATAGTCAGAATCAGGATTTTTGATCTTCAAGAATATTGTGTCTTCACTAAGTGATGTGACCTCATAGTATGTGTTGAGCTCTGTGTCGGCTACAGACAGAATAGCAGAAATATGCTTTTCAGCCAATTCAATCTCTCGGAATGCCTCGAATATGCTAGACGCCTCAATGTTTTGTGTTTTTTCCTCGCCGCTGATGGCAACAACAAAACGAGAAGCATAGAATGTCGCGGGGCTTCCGTCGGAGTTGCTTGAAGCTACAATAAAACTGGCAAGGAAGTTACCATCAATGTCCTGCTCAGAAAAATCCATATCCTCAATTGTAGTGAAGGTGATCCCGGAGAATGAAGAAACTTGGGTTCCAGCCAGAATGACAGGCATCGCTGATCTCTTCGGGAGATACACACCCGAGATGCTCTCAGACGGAATTGTGATCTGGAATTTAAGAGTCACTGTTGCTGGTGATCTTCCTCTTATCTCTACACCTGCATTTCTGAGGTGTGTGATGATGTTTTCTGGTTCAACGGCCCGTGATGGATCCAACTCTCGAAAAGCATGATCCAGATAGTAGCTTAGCGAATCTCCAGCCGTAGCTACGAAGTCGAGGAACATGCCTCCAACAGATGGCTCAGAGAAATCCTGGATCTTGTCCGGAAAGTATGTTCGTGCTGTATCTAGAAGCTGTGATCTGATTGACTCAAAATCCCGAGCGGTGAAAGACCGGTTCATCTCCTTCTTGATTTTTTTCTTGATGTGATTTGTCATTTATCCCGCCGTGAAAATTATGACCGCCATGGACTGATTTGTCAGACCAAGTGACGGAACTGAGTATGTAATCTTAATTTGACTTTGAATTACATTATCATCGTCTGACCTCTCGATGCTGGGTTCGAAATCCTCCAAACTAACGTATGGCATGTACTTCTCCACAGCCAGCAAGATCCTTCTTGCAGCCTCAGCGTCAGTATCCTCAGCCGTCATTTCAAGGGCCAAGGGCTTGAGGTTTGCGCCGAAGTCTCCCAACATCAGCCTTTCGCCATGGTTGGTCACAAGCAAGTTTCGGAGGTTGTCCCTAATCTGATTGCCTAACTTGTAAGACATGTCAAACATTGAGTTTTTACTGTCAGCAAACGAAATGGGAGTTTTGATCCCGATCGGACTGACGACAACCACGTCATCAACATTCTCATCATAGGCTGCTTGTGATTGGCCCACTGACTTAAAATCGTATGTTTTTTTGACTTGTGACACGTTCTACCTCGCACTTAAATATCGACGAATCAAAGTCAGGGCTAAGATAGAAATCCTGATCCCTTTCCTGTTCCCGGTGAACTGAATGAGGGCAAAGGAACGGGAGGTGCAGTTAGGGTCATATATCCAATAATAGGAACACCACCAACAAGGACAAGGTCTGTTTTGACTTCTGCTGTTAACATGAACTTGTGTATTCCCGACTTGATATCTCCAGCCAGCGTCGAGACAATAGTGTTGAAATCCGCCCCGTCTTGCAATCCATTGTCGCGGGCTTTTTTTAGAGCAGTTTCAATATCGGACCGAAGAGCGTCAACATCCCCTGCCTTGAACGATATGCTGCCCAGTCCTGTTGCAATCCCGGGTGCTGTGTAGCTTCCAACGCCAAACGGTCCGGATGCTGTTTGGCCGGGTAAGATGCTATCATTTGTTATGACCTGCGCTGTCTCCGCATACCCATGAATAGCTTTGCTCATGTCATCGGAGAGGGATGCTATTATCTGGTCGCTATTTGCACCCTTTTCAATTCCGTCATTACGGGCCTTGATGTAGGCTTTTTTGAGATCACTTATGAGGATTGGAAATCCAGCTACTAGTGGCATTGTTCTTAAAGAAGGTTACCTGTTCCGGTTCCCTTCCCCTCCACACTAGTCACTCCGGTTCCCGGTATATCAGTCTGTCCTGCATCCGAAGTGTCCTGTGTTGTTACAAGTGCTTGCAACGAATATGAATGAATGGCTGTTGCAATCCCCAGAGCCAACTCTGTGATTATGATGTCTGACGTTTTGTTGCCGCTCGAGCCATCTCCTTGAGCAGTCTGGTACGCTGATCGAATATCTGTTTCAAGTGATGGTGCAGCTGACGACAAGGGCATATTATTCTCCGAAGATCCTCTCTGACTTGACTGTCTCAATGTTCTTTTTGAGCTTGCTGGCTATTTTTGTCTTCATATCTACCGCAGCTTTGTTTAGCTGGGGCGAAGGAGCTCCAAATCCAGGTGTTACGTGTGTCAAAACAGTGTCACAAAATGCTGACAACGTATCCATCGTTTCTTTCCATAAGTCTTCCATCTCTTTGTACTTGATGTATGGTTGAGAATTTCCCGGGCCTTGTCCTCCACCTGCACCTCCATCATCAGCAGTTCGACCAAGAAAAATCTTGGTTCCGCTAATCTGTATTGTTCCATCCGACTCTATTGTGATCGTTGCCAAGTCTTCGCTTGTATTTCCCTCTTTGACAATACGAATAGTCCCAGCAGCAGTTTCAAAATTTTCAGGCAGGTTACCATCAGTTGCCTGTAGCGGCAGCTTCCTAGCTACAATTCTGATGTGGTCTGACTTTATCGCGATGGCCGGTCCGATCTTCGGTTCGCTTTGGGTCTCAAACCCAGTTGCAACAATCCTGTCTAGACCCAATCGCTTATCAACGTGGGTGTTTGATGAAACGTAGATCCGAGATGCATCGACCAGAAAGTCCGGATCGCCCTCAGCAGGATTTGTTTTTGGGTTGCCAGGTTTTGGCGGAGCCTCTCCATCGATCACTAGATCATTGTTCAAGTCTTGTGTCGATCCTGGATCCTTATCTGTCTCAAACTTTCCAAATGAATTGGCTGCGACAAATGGCTGCGTACTATTCACTACTCCGGAAAAAGCCCTGGATCTGTCTCTATTAGTTTCCTCGTCCGGAGGATTGAAATAGCGGCCGCGGCCCGTTACAACATCAATGCTTCCAGCCGATGTTTCCAAAGGAGATTCCGTCGATGCGTTTGACTTCTCTGGATTTGCCGGTCTATCAGAAACATCCCATCCTCTATCTGTTCCCAATATGATGGCCGAGTTATTGGACCCCTGGATGACCATATCGCCAGGTCTTTTTGTGAATCTAGGGACAGGTTCTAGGGCAAAACTCTTTGCTTCGACAGATCCATTGATCAAATTCTGGAGTGCATCACTTTCTCCCAGTATCAATTGTTGATCCTCAGAACCGTTCGGGAATCCCAAAACTCTGTCAGGCGGGAGTGATCCTGATTGGGTTATCCAGTACACCCGAGAGAAAGGAGAAAAATTAACATCCTCTACGGGAAGAACGTCCGACACCCTTGAGATCCAGTACATTTGATCCCGATCAGATTCAGACAAAGCCTTTTGCCTAAAGATCCACACTTGCTCGCCTGGCTTTACCGGAAGAACAAAGTGAGAAGAGAAAAACGGAAAGCAAACAATGTCGGAAGTCTCAGATAAACGATTGCCAGTAGTTAACAAGCGACACACAAGAGAGTTTCGGGGTGCCAAGACAAATGCGGGCTTTTGAGACTCCAGTAGTGTCTCCGGTGGATCGCTTCGAATCGACACATCACAAATTGTGTCAATCACCACAGCCTTTTCGAAAAGGTTGGTAGACCTCAGGGCAACAACATCAGGATCTTTTTCCGAACCTTCGCTGCTTCCCTGTGACCCAAATATTCCTGCCTTCGTCATTAGTCTTGTTCCTCAATCTTCGAGAAGATGTCGTCTGAGTCTATTGTCAATTTTCTTTCAACTTCTTTTGCAACAATTTGTGCTAAAGTCAAGAGTTGTTCATTTGACTTAGACATCCTTTCCAGGTACTTCACCAAAATGGGTCCCATTGACGCGTGATCTGAACTGGATGACCCCAGCAAAGTAAATGCTTGGGTGAAAAGAGCAGAAGCAATTGTTCGATCACCTGATGCGTTATCATAAATCTCGACCCACAATGACATCTTTTGTGGATCAGCGCCACTTAGTTCCTGCATGACCTCTTTGAATGATTCGATTCTTTTTTTGGAGCGCTTGTTTTTCTCTAGCAGTTTTTCAATCTTCTTGGCGTCAGTTGCTTTCATTTTCGATCCTTGCCTCCTCTGCCAAGATCTGGGCATATGCCTTTCGGATCTTGCTCATCGACTTCGTCACAATCTTCTTTTCCATGCCGGAGATCTCAACTAAGTAGACATAGATCGATTGTTTGTTAATGAAATCTAGCTCTTCTACAGAATCAAACAGCTTTTCGACGGCATCCATTACGCGCAGGTCCTTCGCATCAGACAAAAACGTTCGTATTCTCTTGACCCGAGCGACTTGTTCAGCCCTCTTCTCTCGGTCGAGCATCATTTCTTCGGTCGATGGAAGCTCAATGTATGAAGAGAGTTGCTTTTGTGTATCTCGACTGAGGTTTTCTGCATCACTCAGATACACATGCTTGTAGTACTTCTTTCGATGGCTGTTGGTTGCATTAATCAAGAAGTTCTTTGCAACAACATTGAAGTACGAAAAAGCCTTCGACCCCTTGTTTGGGTCCCACTTATGAAGGGAGTTGTAGAGAGAGAAATTGCACTCCTCAATTAACTCTGCTGTTGACATCAAAGGAGACTTGAACCCATAGACGTAAATCAGGCTTTCAGATAGCTTCGACACCGCCGGCAAAATACTTTTCCCGTAAATGAGTTCTCGCTGTCGGGTGTCTTCAGCGCCCAAAAATGCCAAAATAGCAACTTCGGTGTTCTTGTCAAAATACAAAACACTCTTTTGCCCGGGCTTTCGCTTAATTCTCTTTCTCTTTTTCTTTACTGTCATTCTTGTTCCCCGCTCATCTCTTCCACGTCCACAATATTCTGAGTGAGCGAGAGAGCAACAGAGTGAAGAGAATCCCTAACTGCCTTGATATCTTTGACGACTTGCCTCACTTCTGGGCTGTCAAAAAAGAGAGGCCGACTCAGAACCTCTGCCATTTTTTCATACTTGTCATCAATAACGTCTAGACATTCTTCTATCGTGTCTTCCATCCGCAGGATGATTACTCCAAGCTTGAAGTTTTTGTACAGCGAAAACCCGAGGGCTGCTGTCAGGCAAACTATGATGATCGATGATGCCATGCTATTTCTCCATTGACCCACGAATAACGCTTTCGTACTTTCCGAATATGGTTTCTAGACTGTGGGTTTTCCTGATTTTCTTTGCCAGGGTTTTTGCGGACTCTCGATAAATGTCTCGATCGCGGAGCACCTTGGCCATCTTCTTTTTGAAGTTTCCTTCTCTCGCTTCAGCCCACTTAGCACGGGTAGTAAATATGTTCTTGTCAACTCGAGATGCAGGAATTTGGTACAGATCATACTTGACCCTCAGGAAACTATCTCCCTCTAAATATTCAGTGTATGCAGACCAGTCTGTTGCCACAATGGGAAGGCCGGCTACGGCAGCCTCGACCATTGGGAGTCCAAATCCTTCTCCGCGAGTAGCAGATAACAGAGCAGTTAGTTTTGGGCTCTTGTAGAGATTCGTCATCTCTTGACGTGTCATCGATCCATGCAGCATATAGATCTTGGGAGGATTCTTTACCTTGACACCTTTCACAACTTGCGTGAGAGTTTTTCTGACCAGCTCTCTGTCAATACTAGTTTCTCGGCCCTTGGTTGTCTTGACAACCAGTCCAACGTCGTCTGACTCATGAAACGTCTCTAGGAACCACCTGATGCTGGCAACCAGATTTTTTCTGTCTGCTGCTGGGTCATCGCTGACCATCGTTCCGATTATGAGGAAATTGTTAGATGTGGGAAGTGATTGCAATGGATCATCAGTTGGATCTTCTAAGATTTCTTCAAAATAGCCTTCCGGAACAACAACGATGGGTGTCTTTTCTCTTCCGGTCGACGAAGCCTGGAGTCCCATTTTTGCATGGGTGCTAGGCACTATTACCAAATCCATCTTTTCTCGATGAGTGGTTGCCCACTCAATGGAACATCTATCTGTCTCAACGCCGGCTGTTACTCCAATGTTGAAATGTCCCAAGCCCGGGTCCCATTCATTGGGAAGCTGGACCTGGATTGTAATGTCGAACTTCTCTTTTCCGGGAACTGACTTTTCCATTATTCGGCCATAGATACCGTTCTCGAAGTCGCTATTGACACACCACGGAGTAATTCCCCAGCCAAGAACTTGTGTTGACAGGTTCCAGTCTTTCTGGGATTCACAGAATTGAAATATCTGCCTCGAATGAACTCCATACCCAGACATACTCAGTAGGGGCGCTCGCAATAGCACTGTTTTCATTATCCGATCTCCTCAATCACAAACTTTCCATCTGTCTTCCAGTTTTCACACAGGTCCCAAAGGGTGTCATGCCACAAGTTCACTGTTGTATCCAGGTTGAACTCTGAGAGCACGTAATTTCTAGCCTTAGTACCCAATTCCTTTCGCTTTTCAGGGCCACACGCATACATCTGGTGTAATGCACGGGCGGTTGTAGCGTTACTAACGTAGTCCTCGTAAATGTATGGAACTAATTGCGAGCCAACCATCGATTGCATCTCAACAGGAAGAGCAATTCCGTTCTCAGACCCGTCTCTGTGATCTACAACTTGACGTGTTAAACCTCCGGTTTTGATTGCAATGACCGGTTTCCCAACCTGCATCGCCTCTAGCGTGGCCAGACCAAAGCCTTCTGCATATGCTATGTTGATGCAGCAATCTGATATGTTGTGTAAGATGTTCATCTTCTCAAACTCTACTCTCTGATTTGAGAAAACAACGCTGTCAATGATTCCCAGTCGTTCAACGATAGCCAGGAGATTGGGCCCCTCTTGGTCAACTGGATCGGTATGCATCAGAAGGGTCGCATCAGATTTTCCTTCCGATTCGAGCTTTTTCATGAAGAGTGACCATGACTCTAAAACATCGGCCGGCCTTTTCCTTCGGGCATTTCGGTTGACCCAAAAAACAACAAAGTGATCCTTTCTTTCCGGACCCAAAATTTGAATCTTAGAGTCTCGAATGGCTGTTGGTGTCATTGGAAAGAAAAGCTCGGCTGGCAGAGCATGAGGAACGAAGTTGGCCTTTCCCGGAACTATCTCGTTGACCATCTCATACGTGAGATGACTATGGCAGTTGACCAGATCAGTGGCTTCGTAGAGAACTCGGTTGTATTCCGGCGCGGGTCTGTTGTCCCAGACGTGCCAGTATGCAATCGGGCAAATCTTGTTGATCTCGTCATGCATCTCCCAGATATAGATGAAAAACCTGGGATCTGTGAAGAGGAACAGGACATCTGGCTTTTCAGCCGCCAGCGTCTGAAGCAGCATTTCTCTGTTTCCAAACCCGTCAATTGGCTTGATAACAAAGTCCTCGTTGACCACGATCGGATCGTAATTGTCGTGCTTCATAGCCGCGCCAAACTGGCGAATTGACCAGCACCCCTTCTTCAAAAGACCGTTGATGAGAAATCGACTCTGACACCCAACCCCGCTCGTAGAAAGAGCGTGATCCGATAACATGAGGATCTTCTTTTTGTTAGTATTCATTGAAACTATACTATTACGGGCGAGCGCAACAGTAAACGTCTAAATGATTAGATCTTGCAGTTGTCGGTGCCAGCAAACTCACAAAATCTGCAGCTATATCGATTCTTGAGTGCCATTCCGCGATCCATCAACCGGATCATGCTGGACACCTTCTTCTTAGCTCTTTCCATCATCTTTGGTCCAGATGATACCTCAACAATGTCCACCGATTTTCTGGGTTTTCCGGACTTCATGGGCTGAACATCTCGCTTCAGGAGAACGAAAGCGGCCTGGACTTTTGATGATGGCAGGCCTGTCTTTTTCATCCAGTAGATCTTGTAGAGGATGATCTGGAATTGTGTTAGCTCATCCTTCTTTTTGTCTGATCTCCAACCGGCTGGACCAGATGTTTTCCAATCGATGACAACATTCTTTCCGCTCGGGAGTTCAAGAACGCAGTCGATGAATCCCTTGAAGTGGCCAACCTCTCCTTCAATCGGGCTGTAGATTCGATACTCTGCAGACAAAGGCTTCCAGCCCGGCCAGGTCTCATCAAGAAACTCCGGAAGCCCGGTCAAGGCATTCTTCGCCGAATCCAGCCAACCTTGCAAATGAACATGCTTGTACTTCCAGTCTTGACTCAGTGCACGGGCTGTCTGGGCTTTGATGAATTCGGGTGTATCAAACCCATTCTTTTTCCACGCAGCTCGTATCTTTTTGTACACTGCCTCCAGATCGATTGTTCTGGTTTTCAAAAATCCTTCGGCAGCTTCATGAACAATGGTTCCGTAATCAAGATAGGGACTGATGTCGTTTTCTTTCTTCTTCTCGATGTACAACAACTTGTGTCGCCACGGGCAAGAAGCCCAGGTGCTAACCTCTGAATATGAAACGTGCGGCTTTCCATTTTTCAGAAGGGGTAGGGACTTGTCTATTGCTGGTTCTTTTCTCATCAAGCTTATTGTATCAGGTTTAGACACAATTTACACGTCAGATCTCTGACACCGCTCGACCGGTCAATTTTTCCCAATCCTTTTGAGGGCGGACCTCGAGATTCTTCTCCCAGACAGCCGACATCACTTTCGGATCGATGCCCAATTGACGGGCAACAAAGATGAGTGCATTGAGATCTTTCACAAAACAGCTTCCGCCAAATCCAAAAACAGCTTCGCCAGTATCATCTGACGGCATTGGTCCCGGGACCTTCCAGTGGGACTTTCCGAGGCGCTCGTCTCGAGTTGCAACCTCAATGACTTCATCGTAGTCGATGCCGAAACCCTTTTCATCAAGGGCAGTGCAGACCTGATACAACTCATTTGCCAGGGAAACCTTGGCAGCAAGATGTATGTTTGTCACATACTTGACCATCTCAGCAGTGGTTGAAGTTGTTTTGACAATGGGAACATTTGGGAAGTATCGCTGGTACAGATTTCGGACCTTGTTGATCTGCGGCCGGTCGCCACCCAGAACAATTCGGTCTTGATCTCTCATATCTTCCAGAGCTGTTGCTTCGCGAAGAAACTCCGGGTTGAAAATCACTGACAGGGACTTACCGTATTTGATATTCCACAGACGAGTATAGCCGGGCGGAACTGTTGATTTGATGACAGCAATTCTTTCCGAGTCCTCTGTCGCCAATTCGCTCAAAACGGAGTCCAAAATTGAAAGATCAGCAAACCCATCGGGCTTCATCGGAGTGGGCAGACACAAAAAGAAGATGCCTGAGAATGACGGATTCAGTTCACAAGACTTGGCAAACTCCTTTGTGGAGTATTGTGGCTGCGACTTGATGTAGCTTTTGTACAGCTGTTGGGATCTTGGGTCCACGCCGCCTGGAGAAACCTTGTCGGACTTATCATACACAAGTACCCTGGCGCCCTTCTCGGAAAAGACTGTCGTGAGCGATCCGCCCACAAATCCTTGTCCAATTACTGCTATAGATTTCATTTACTCCTCCTTTAGATTCTTGCAAAACTCTGCAACGTATTCTGGCAAGCTTCTTTCCGGTTGCCAGGATGTATGATCAGCTATCAAGGATGCGTCAGCAAGTGTATTACGAGCTTCGCCTGGCCTCTTTGGCAAATATATCTTGGTGCCGCCGAACATATCGGCGAGCTGGTTGATGGAGTAGTTAACTCCGGTTCCGATATTGAAAATCCAAGTGCTGTCGTTTTCACTCCAATCCTTTTCTCCAAGTGCAGCAAATCCCTTGACAATGTCGTACACATGAGTGAAGTCGCGGCGTTGCTCTCCGTCATCAGTTACAGTCAAAGGCTCACCCCGGGTCGTCTGGCCTTCAAATATCGCTACGATTGTAGCCCATTTTCCAGTTGTTGGCTGGCGGGCTCCATACACATTGAAGAATCTGGCGGCCACAGTACTGACCCCGAAAACCTCATGATAAAGTTGACACACTTGTTCGCCTGTGTATTTTGCAAAAGCGTACGGATTCAAAAACGGGCCCGCGTATGCAGACGATGATCCGGCATAGACAATCCGGCATTTCAGTTTTCGGGCCAGTTCACACACTGCGGCCGTTCCCATGATGTCATTTGACAAATACTCCAGCGGAATCTCAAATGAGGGCTGGATTCGAGCAAATGCTGCCAAGTGATAGATGACATCATAGTCTGGATGATCGTGATCACAGATTTGTCGAACATCATTTTTCGTATAGCACACGTCGCTTCTCATGTATTTTTCTGATGATGACTCAGTGCTAAGATTGTCCCACACATATACTGCGTGTCCCAAATCCCTCAGATGATCAACCAGATGGGATCCAATGAATCCCAGACCTCCTGTAACTAACACTTTCATGAATCCTCCGTCTACAGCTGTTGAATCAGCTCCCTGTACTTTTCATATCCCGCCGGAAGAACCAGATCTTCAACCACTGGAACTGATGGCGTAGCAAGGGTTACATCCTCGTTGATTGATGCCGGCGGCAATACTTGCTCGGCGATGCCAACAGATCGTGACACCATCGGAATGTTCAGTAAGCCACACTCCACAAAAGACTGTGGGCCGCCTTCGAACCTAGCAGTAACTGGATACAAGTCAAGAGTCTGATACAGTTCGTTTAGAGTTGGCTGTTCTGCCATTTCGAAATAGGTGTAAAGAATCCCAGCGCTTTCGAGTCTTGAAATGATGTATTGGCGGCGCCAGCCACCCAAAACAACATGAAGATCCTTATCTTTCTGCCAGACTTCCAGAGCATCGGCCAAAATGTCCGGACCCTTTTCCAACTTGGGTGATACAAGATCATGCCCCTCTGTGTCTCTTTGAAACGATCCGACTAAAAAGGCGTTTGCCGGAAGTCCATGCTTTTTCCTGAGGTTTTGTTTGCTATCTGTTTGTTTCCAGATTTTTTGATTGGCCCAGAACGGGAACATAACGATGGGTTTGTTCGTTAGCTGGGCCACATGAATACGCGTATGTGAATTCGGAACATGATAGACGTCAGTAAACCTATCACGATCGTTAAACTCGGCGACCTCGTGAGGCCCAAACTTTTCTGGAACTAAGTGATGGATGGTTGTTATAACACGTTTGGAAGCAAGAATGCTCGGATCAATTTTTCGATAACACCAGTCTGCAAGAAGCCATACAACGTCGGATTCATGTGGATTGAGTACACTGATATCTTCATTGTCTTGATTCCACTCAGCGACAAACCGATCTACGATCCAGTTTTCCCCGGGAGCCAAGACGAAAACTTTTCTCATTGGGTCACCTCTTTCTTTTTCGAGATCAAGATTTTCTCAGAGCTGATGTACAAATCGTCGATATCTGTTCCCAGGAAGCAGTTCAATGCATGCCCTGGCGTTTCACAAATTGGTTCTCGGTCATTAAAGCTGGTGTTCAACAGTATGGGAACTCCGGTCTTTTCTTCCCACTTTTTCAGCAAGCTATAGTACCACGGATTGTCCTTCTCGGATACTGTTTGTAGCCGGGCAGATCCATCATGGTGACAGATTGCTGGAACTTGATCCTGCTTATCATCACGAATAGGCATCACATACTGCATGTATGGGCTGTTAACATCGTGGGTGAACCAATCAGTCACCTTTTCTCGCAAAATTGATGGTGCAAAGGGCCGGAACCACTGGCGATGCTTGACCTTCAAGTTGACAATATTTTTCATCTCAGGATTTCGTGGGTCTGCTAGAATACTTCGATTGCCAAGGGCGCGGCGGCCAGACTCAGATCCCTCGTTGAAAACAGAAACGATGTGTCCCTTCTCCAGGAGGTTACAGACGTCATCAATCTCAACATTGAACTTTGTGTGCATCCCGCTGGTCATAACGCAATCTAAGAATCCCTCATCAATCGGCCAGGTTTCCCCAAGATAGGGAGAGCAATTGTCTTCCCATGCAATTCTTGGGTTCCTTAGCACTGAATGATACACATACTGTGCTGCACCAATACTGAGGCCTCCATCGTACGGGACGGGTGGGATGTATACGTTCCATCCCATGTCAGTATACTTTCGGTAGAGTTGACCCATTGCAACTGAGTTTAGGGCAACCCCTCCTGATGTGCAGATGTTCTTCTGTCCGGTCCAGGAGCTGGTGGCGAGTGTTACAAACTCATCTAAGAGTCGCTCTGTTGCGGCTTGAAGGCCTGCTGCCAAGTCAAAGAGATTCTTTTCGTTTTCGTCTGCCAGCTTTGCCCATCGATCAAGATACGGATGGGTTGGATCTTTTCCGGCGACGTATGCTCCGATGGGCTGTGTGGGCGGCTTCATTCCGGCGGGTATCACATCAGCTGTTAGCATTTTGTAGAAGTCATCGGAAAATCGGGTCGGGTCTCCGAAAGCAGCCATTGCCATGATGGTCCCTTCTTGACCCCCAAGTGGCCAGCCATTCTGGAGCTTGAAAACGTAACGAGTCACTCTTGACCAAACACCGCCAATGTTGATGGCACGTGGGCTGAAGTAACATCGATTTTGTACGTCTAGTCCTTTACCGCTCCAAACTGCCATGGCGGACTCGACTCCCTCCTTGTTCTCAACACCGCCGCCGTCAATTGTAAAGATAAGAGCTTCTTCAAAATCAGAGGAAAAGAAGGCGTTGCATGCATGAGCAGCATGGTGAGGAACCACTGTTATGTTTCCGCCGTTCTTAGATACAGCTTGCCGAACAGACTCTAGGCTTTCCTGGAATTTTTCATACTTTTGCACCGGATACACGATTGCAAGCTCAGAGATGCTTTCATAATCCGGATATCGCTCCATCAGAAACTTTAGTGAATCACTTGGTGCACACTTTTCCCGAGAGTACCTTTCAAACTCCGCGTGAATAACGGGCTTTCCGTCATGGAGAACCACAAACGAAGAATCGTGACCTGACCAGCATCCTGCTATTTTCTGAACCATGTTACTCTCTTGTGTTGACATCTAGATCAACGATAATTCCTTCCCAATCCAGCAAAGCCTCGAAGCTTGTGTTTCCAAACTGTGTTCCTGGCGGTAGCCCAATGTAGTGAATCGAAAACGGCGTTGCAGTTTTTGACAGAGAAGCCATCCACTTTTTGACGGCAGCTCTAACCTCTTCGAAAGCTCCAAAATCATCAAACACAAATGTCTTGACCCCACACTGTAAGGCAGATTCAATGTCGTAGCTGACACAATCTTCAGTATGAACTGCATCAATTATTGCCAGATCAAACTCTCGGGTTGACATAGCTTCTCGAAACTCCGGATCATACAGATCGTGATTCAATGCCTCAACGTTGTCGAACCCAAGATTTTCAATTGCCTCACAGTTTTCTGGCCTAAAATCGATTGAAACAAGCTTTGAAACAAGAGGGGCAATCACACATGTTGTATGACCCTGGGCACCACCAATCTCGAGAAGATGCTTCTTAGGTTTGCCTGTCAAATATTGCATCAGCCCTATTTTCCACATTCGAGACGTTGTGGTTTTCCACTCAAACTTATCAGGAACAGTGATCAGCTTCTGGCATGCAGCGTTGATATCAGATGGTGTTACATCGTGTGTCATCATGACATTATCCTATGAAAGAAAGTGAAAATGTAACCCTACTTTCTCCCAAAGGCATCAATGTATAGATCTGCTATCAAATCAATTTCAAGGAAGTCGTTCTCAACTCGAATCTCGGGAAGCTCGAATCCTGATAGCTCCAGTTTGTATGGGTTGTCGTAATCTGTTAGTTCGAACCGATATGGAGTTGTTTCCGGCAAGACAACACCGTTTCCCTTTACAATCTCCTGGGTCCCGCCGGAGTCGGTGCAAATGACCGGACAGTTCTGTGAAATAGCTTCCACAACTGTATTTGGGCAATGATCCAACCATGCAAGATGAATCATCCAGTCGGCGGCTGAGTATATCTGCATCATGATATCCCATGGAAGATTTCCTGTGTAGAAAACTCCGGGAGTTGGTTTTGTGTAATCTGGACTGCCTCCCATTACAAGCAAACAAGAAGACGGATATGTCTGCTTGAGCAGTGAGAAAAGCTCGATGTTCTCTTGAAGCCTTTTCTGTCGGTGCCAATTAGCAGCACAAACAAACACTTTTTCGTATTTTTGTCGTAGGCCTAGAATGTCTGGGTTTGTTACTTCGACCCGCGCAAGATCAATTCCGTTTCGAATGATTGATCCTTTTTTGGGTCCCCAGTGATGACAGATCATTCCTTTGTCAAACTCCGACTGCCAGATCACGTGGTCAGCCAGATCGTATGTTCTTTTGATGCCTGAGTTATGAGACAAAAACTCCTCAGGCTTGAACCAAATCCCGTCTAGACGAGTAAAGAGTTTCGATTTTGGGGACTTTTGGTTGATTTGCTCAATAAAAGCAAGATGAATGTCGGCCTCAGCTGGGTCTGGAACGATCACACATCCTTTCTGCTTCAAAACGGGAGCCACCCGAGAAGCAAACGAATTAGGCCCAGATCTGCTATTGAAGTTCACATTATCGAAAAAGATGTTCATGTCAGTACCGCGTAAATGTAATTGAGCTTCCTCAGAATTGCTAGACGAATCTCATCATCAAATTTGTCATTACCCAGGCGGGCCACAATGCTCTTGAATTCCGGGGTCGAAAAAACGTAGTGGCCACAAACAGAAGTAATCCTTTCTCTCTCAGCCTCCGGCTCAATCCATTTCGTCCATGTCCCAGACCTTATGCACAATTCGATAAACTCTTCACGAAGATCGGGCTTGGCAGTGAGAAGCTCCAAAACCCGCTTTGTCTCCGTCAAGCCCAGTTCCGGAGCAATATTGAAAGAGTCGACGCCAGCTTTCCTTCTCTGCACAAACTCCTCAACACTCAAATAATCAGAGTTGTGCTCCTTCGTTTTGAGCCCAAATGAATGACAAATCGTTGCCATCTCCCTAGACCTTACAGCATCAAATTCTCCGTCATTTCCATCTGCTCGAACTCGAGTTCCCGACTGAATCACACAGTAAACGATCTTTTTGAAATCAGCAGGCGACAAATCTCTAGTCAGAATATCCAAAAATCGACGCAAATCAGATGCTGTGTATGGAAAAATTGCCTCCTCAGTTCCTACCTCGAAGTGACATTCATTATCATCTAGCAGACACCTTTCCACAAGCTTAATGGTCATAGCGGCTGCATCTTCAATATTTGAAGCGATCTTCCATGGATCGACATGAATAAACTTCACCCCTGCTTTGATGTCGGACAGAATGCTTTCTACTCCGTCATCTCCTGTCTTTCCCTGTGCCGGGCCGGCATGATCCCTTAGAACAAGAGTTTCTCCGACGTACTTCTGAAAATCCTGGGTTGACCAATTGTTGACATACCCGCACCCCAGAGACTTCGCCTCAATCTGGCGGCGGGATGGTATGAATCCAAAATAGTCCCCATGAGATCTGTTGAACTCGAGAACAGTGTCGACGACGTTTTTTGTCATCGGTCCCAGAAAAAATTGTCGATGAAACATGTTACCTCATTTGCATGGCAAGGTGGAGATTGTATTTTCCAAATGAAAAGAGAAACTTGTCAAGTGGGTGTTCATGGAGTGGCGACATGTTGAGCCAGATGATTGCTGTCAAAACATCAACCTTTGCCTGATCGAAGAAGTTTTGGTTGATGAATTGTCGCAAAATGTCCTTGCACTCCAGAAGACGACTGTTGCAAGCCAGATCACAAATGAAATCATCTCCGTGGGTCTCTGCCCTAAACATTCCTGTATTGACCAGATCGTGATTGAATGTAAGATTGTGATTAAGCTTGGCCAGATCGTAATAGACATCACCAACATCCAAACTACCAGCAAAATCCTGTCGCCAGTCAATCAAAGAAAACGATCCGGGTGTCTTTATCACGTTGTCAAGAATCAAGTCTCCGTGAAATCCGCCGGGAGATCCATCGCTCAACCACTCCACATCCAACCTATCAATCATTGTCATAGCCGATGGAACTGTTTCGCCATTTATGACAGTCGGTGTGTCTTTGTAAGATGTTTTGGCGAGATATTCTTTGATCCGCTTCTTTGTCTTGGTCACATAGAACTCATAACAAAGACGACGGAAAACCTCTGGCTCCACCTCTGCGTCTTTCCACAGTTCGGCGGAGCACCACTCAAGAAACTCTCGAAACATGCTTCTGTTGGCCACCCTCGAAAAGAGATCGCCGCTCTCGAACGAATATGAGTAAAAATTGTCTGTTGATGCCAAGATGACCGGAACTGTGTTTCCCAAGATTTTAGCTCGAGCAACGCGCTTCTTGTTCATCTCTTCATCAGCGAAGAACTTTATGACAGTATCGTTGACGAAATAGATTGACTCGGTGCTCTTGTCCAGGACTTCATGTTCACACTTGAAAAATGATCGGGCTTTTCTGAGGGCGCCCACGTTTCCGACGTCAAACCACTTGTTGAACTCAACAAATGAGAATGATCCCGGGCTTTGTAAGATCATTGCATTCAGAACATGGCAGTCAGAAAGATGGCTATTTTCAAAATCGCAGCTCGCGAGAACATGCCAAAATGCCTTGAAGTCTGCAACTTTGCAAATTCCGACATACGAAAAGTCAAATGCCAGAGATCCTTTTTCATTGATGTTGAGGATTTCTCTATTTTCTACGTTGAGTGTTCTGTATTGCGATGAATCAGGCACGTTGCATCCAGCAATCCAGCTGTCGGATGAATCATGTGGGATCTTGTCCAGGACGATTGTATCACATGCGTGAAAAATGAACGGGCATTGTAGCTTCTCTTGGGCTTGCAGCATCGAATAGCCCAGACTGCTGCCGGGTCCGTCGTATTTGTCGACAACAACGAACTCAAACGTTCGATCAGGATGAGCCAACAATAAGAAGTCTCTAACATTTTTCCCGAAATGGCCAAGAGTTACCACAAACGAAACATCAGGTGGGTATGAATCAACGACATGAGAAATCACTGCCTTGGCTCCGACCCGAACCAGGCTTTTGTTGGTGTGGTTGGTGACATCTCCCAGTCGAGATCCCAGACCGCTGGTTGTAAGAAGAACTTTAAACTCGGCCATATTTGTCCTCTAGTCTTGTGATGTCATCTTCTCCGAAGTATGATCCGGTTTGAACCTCTATGAAAACCAGTGGCTCTCCTGACGTGCATGAAATCGTATGAGGTTGTCCTGCCTTGATATTGACATGATCCTCGGGGTCCACTTCGATTTCTTTGTCATCCAGCCTAACCGTTCCGGTTCCTGACACGACAATCCAGTGCTCATCTCGTTTTGCATGAACTTGATAGCTTGGGCACTGTCCTGGATCAACTTCGATTCTTTTGATCTTGTATTTCTCATCATCATGAAGATTCCAGAACTTTCCCCAGGGCCGAGACTCAGTTGGAAGATCCGGATCGATATCAATCCTTGCAAGTCCTGAGTTTCTTGCAACACAAATGGCTCGAGCTGTCATATCGGACTCGGATGCATTTTCAGGTGTTTTTCCTGGCTTGAGATCGTTGATTACAACTCTCTGCCCCCGGGGTAATCCCATTACCAAATGATCCCAAAACAATCCGGCGTGCTGTAGTTGCTTCTCAGTTTCCTTTCTCTGACTTTCTTTTCGGCCTGTCGTCAAAACTATGAAATGTCCTTTTGACTGCCATCTATTGATTTTTTCCCGAGTTTGTGGCAAAACATGGGCCGGCTTGATTGTCTGGCCACTCAGGCCTTGGCCATGATGCCAGAATAGAACTCCATCAATATCACAAAAAATTGTCTTACTCATTTCTTCTCCATCTCAGAATACTTCGGACTGCTTTCCAAAACCCCTGTCTTGACTTCGTTGACCCATCCATGCGAATTCTGAGAGTTTTTTTCAACCTCATGAACATCGTATAGATCCCTGACTAAAGGTGCCGGCCCCATCTTCGCACCTATTGCCCCTTGATCCCATGGCCTTTCCGGTCCGATAAACTGAATGTTGTCTTCGCCGATTGTGTTTGCAACCAAAGCTCTAGCAAGGAAATGACTATGAACACCCCATCGAGGAAAAACGTCAATGTCTTTTACATGGTCAAACATAGAGCAGATGGTATCAACATGGGCAGGCCCAGATATGAAAAACAGATCTTGAATCCCATGGTGACTGAGCGGTGGAATCACATACAGTTTGTCGGCGGCCAGTTGAGAAAAATCGATAGGAACCACATAAGCCAAGTCAAAACGCGTCAGCATAACCATGTCGTAATCCACGTCGGCACTTTTTCGAAGGGTATTAACGATCTTGGCACTATACCAGCGGCTGAACAGTGAATGAAATCTGATGTTCTCTATTCCGTGGAACACGCCATTCTCAGTTTTCCCATCGTTCATCGGCAGGTTTGGGTTTCCAACAATGTATCGAAAATCAAAATGAATCTGCTTTTCAAACAGAGCACCTTTGGGATCATACAATCCTCTCAGTATTTCTTCGCTCTCAGTTGACCATGAGTGCATGAAAACGTCAACCTGATCATTTGGGTTTGCATTCACGATGTTTTTGACAAAGTGATCATGAGACAAGCTTAGGTCAATATTTTGTCCGGTCCCGTATTTGTTGACTGTTCCTGCCAGTCCATGCATCAATATTGCGATTTTCAAACCACCACCTCACTCAAAATCCTCGCCACAGCTTTGGACGACTCTACACATGTGTCTATTTTTCCAGAGAACACGTTAATCATTTTATCACCGTCAAACTCAACCAGGGTTGGTCGCTTATCAGTTGCATCCACGTCCGGAAGAACCGTTCGGACAGTAAACATCGATGCGACATACTCGGCTTTGCTGAGCGCCGGAATGTAGCACTCTCCCGATTCCTTGATTTTCTGGAAGTTAGACCTTTGTGGGTTTTTAACAAACCCAACATTGAGATCCTTGACCATATCGGGCGGAACTTCGGCACTGTGGCCGACATTGGTGTGATGAATTGCATGTACAACATTTCCCAGCAATGAAAGCCCGGTTGTTCCGTAAGGATCCACGCACATAAATGGCCCATCCATTACCACGATACTTTTCTTTGAGATCGACTCCGGCATCTTGACAATGATTTTTTCGCAGACCTCAAACTGATAGTTCTGCTTTTTATCATCATCGACAATGTCATTTAGTCTTGCATACGTGCAGTTGATAACAATGTCAAACTCACTGGCATCAGCTTTGGTGAAGTCGGTTCCAAAAGACGTGTGAATTCTTGATTGTCGGATGCGCTGCCAGCAAAGATCATACAGTTTTTTGTAGTCAAGTAAGTTTTCCTTGACCTGAAGTGTCAAAGCAATTCGGTCGTTTGCCACATGCTGAAAGTTTGTGACCGGTAGATATTCCAGCCCGAATTCGTCACAGAATTTTGTATACTCCTCTGCACTGACGAAACTCTGCTCATTGGCAATGCAGTAAAAGTGATCGAAATTACTCAAAATGGCTGGCTGATATTCACTGGCAAACGAAGCAAGAGAAGACAGCAATGATGAAACTGTGTCGGGGGCTCGAGGGTAGTGGTACCCACGATGCAACCGCAACTGATTTGTTCGGCTGGCCGCTGTCAAAATATCGTATGCTGTATCACACAGAGTCACATAGTACTCTGGGTTCTCACTAGATAGCCGAGCCGCTATTGTTGTTCCAAAAATTCCTGCGCCTACTACTGCTATTTTCATTGTCTAATCCCTTCAATGATGCTGAGAACTTCTTTTGCAAGATCCAGGTTCGAAAATCCTGTGTTTTGTTGTACGTTCCTTAGGAATAGATCCCTTTGGAAGTCCAGGGCTTTGGGATTGGGAGACCATGTCAACTCAACAGCTGGACCTTTGAAAAGGACTCTTTTTGCACCGATTGGACTACATCGGTCGATGTCAACTGTTATCGGGTGTCCACCATAATCGTAGTGCAGCTTGCAAAAGTCCTTCTCGAGTGATTCGATGTCGAGATTCTTGATTTCGTTGTTACCAAACATATCGATCACCATGGCAATATCGTGGGAAACCAAGTTCAACAAAATGTCATTGTTGAATGACCCGAGCTTTCTCCACACGAAGCTGATTTTGCAGGCCTGGTTGGCAACCCGTAGTTTCGTGTCATGATACTTCGGGTCAGCGAGATGCAGATAATCAATCATGCATACCAGGCTTGACCTGACTTCCTGAAGGGATGAAATCTCTTCTGGTCTTTGTGCTCCGGGCTTTTCTAAAAAGACGTGTTTTCCGGCCGTCAGGCATTCACATCCAAGTCGTGCCAGCGATTCAATGGGTGCAGCTATGACCACGCTTTCAATATCATTGTCTTCCAGAACAGTTTTCAGATCGGTTATTCTGGCGTCCGGAATGATCGACTTCATTGCTAACAAATTGCCAGTGTTTCCGGTTGTTACAACATGAGAAATGTTGCATTTCTGTGAAAAGGACTTGGCGAGAATCCTTGCCCATGGTCCACCACCGATTATTGCAACACTTTTCATTAGAACAATTGTAGAACTTTTGCGAAGTATTTATCAATACATTTTTCCCAGCAGACAGGAACTATCCCATTATTTTGCTGGGGATTTGCTATCAGGCCTAACAGATGTTCGAAATCTCGGTAAACATGAGACGAGCCGGCCTGTTCGGCGGCGCCGCCAGAATCCTCATGTGTGTATGTTGGAATGCCACAAGCCAAGCTCTCAATGATATGATTTGGGCCGGGGTCAAACCGAGAGGCTGATATGTACACGTCGTATTTTGATAGCTCTTTACCTAATTCCATTCCAAACATTGGAGCTATAACTCTTGAATTCTGGAACTTAGATTTAGTACGTCCGATGTATGTGAATGTGAATCCCGGATTTTCTGGTAGCCATTGGTCGATCATCTCATACACATCTTGGCCTTTCAAGGGATTGTCTGACCAGTGATGAGTTACCAAGTTGATTTTTCCATTGTCCCATCTTGGCCGCGGGCAAAAATGCTCTGTGTTGGTTCCGGAATATACGACAGGATTGAGCCGACACCCCCACTGATCACTGATGTGGTAGTTGGCGATCCAGCTCGAGATGAAAAAGCAAATGTCGGTTATTTGACCGGCAGCCTGAACTAGCGGATCAATCTCTTGGTTGGTTCCTTTTCTCTGGTCACACTCATTGATCCGGTAGATCACACGCGTGTCAGGCTTGAACTGTTTGTAAGCTGCTATCTCTCGAATTGAAATTCCCAAATCATCATATCGTGGGTCGATCATGAAGATCAAGTCGATATCATCAGAAAACTCATGAACAGGCTGGAATCCATACTTGGGGGCGAATTTGTGTAGAGCTCTTACAAAATTGTTTCCGCCGCCCCATGGGCCCTCGATTGGTTTTCTGTTAATCAGAATCTTTCTGTTACTCATGCTTTCAAAAATCCTCGGGAGCGAAGGAATTCAGCCTCTTCCTTCTGAAACACTGCATCAGATGATTGGAATGTGCTGGGCTGCATGTCGATCGTGTAGTGATATGCAACAATGGGCTCAAAATGCCAATTGCCAGCAGACTGGTGCAAGACAGGTAAATAGACAGCTTGATCACCAATTCTCTGGAAATAGCGTCCATCAGAGCCCCTGAAGTTTGAATTCGGCACACCTTCAATTAGCTTCTTCTTGAATGTCTTGAGATGTGAGCTGACCCACGAATACGCGTACGGATCTGCTGTTTTGGGCAAAGGTCCGGATATATTTTGATTTGTGAAACTCCAGCGATGAGCAGTCCACAATACGTCACAGCCCAGTTCTTGGTACCGCTGGTTGATGATTGATAACGCATCGGAGTCACACAACCAGTCATCGCCATCAAGTCGACAGATGATATCCTCTGATTCACAATCGTGAAGGCTTTCAAGAATATTGCGGACCTCCCACTTCTTCTCAGTGTTGACCCTCAATTCCAGCTGATCAGTGGTCAGGTTCAGCATTTTTCGAATCTGCTCAACCATCCCTATGGTGTCATCCATGGACATGTCGTCAGTAACGATGATTTTCCAGTTGGGATATGTCTGAAACCAAACTGACATAATGCATCGCTGGATTGTTTCGATGGCATTGAAAGCCGGAGTGATGAAAACGAATCGATTATTTGCCATGTTTGCCTATCTACTGATCATGATCCACGGGGTTTTTTCTCCATTCCACTTGCTATGGAAAATGTGCCCACCCGTTTCTGTTGCAAGTTGATTTGCCCTTGCTTCTATCTCGTCGTCGGTTACCTCAGACCAGGACTTGTCGAAGAACATGTTGTTTTCGGCGGTGTCTTCCTGCCTGATGTCATACAGGCTCTCCCAGTGAGTTTGCCAGTAATTTTTGTAAGTGTTGATCTTGCGTGTGATGTCTGCCCAGGAATAATGCAAGACGCTTGGCAGCAGATGGACACAGTTTTGCATCCATGCCTGATATGCTGACAAGGCACTCTCGTTTCCTTGAAGCGCTTGAATTCGAACTTGGTGGGCTTGCTCGTTGTAGAAGCTTCCGTGTGGGATATGCTCGCCTGTTTCGGCATGAATGTAGTCACACCCATCAGTTCCGGGTAATGCGTAAAGGTTTCCATCATCATCATGTTGTCTCAGCTGGGCTGGAATGCCATGGGTGATGTGAGGAAGATTCCGACTAAGTCGCCATTTCCAAGGATTGACGTCAACCCGAACTTTGTCTTCGCTGCCCCAGAATTCAACCACAGGAAGGGAAATGAGATCGATCATTTGCGGCCAGCTGCGACATAATCTGACGACTTTGTCTCCATCCCCTTCCGGCACCACTTCATCAGCATCTATTTGCCAGCAGTATTCTCCGGTGCAGAGCTTTCTGGCTTCAGCTTTCTGGGCTCCATCAAATACTGCGAATCGTTTGTGATCCCAGTCACGTAGTATCTGAGTGGGACGTATCTTCTCTTCCTTCTCAGACCATGACAGAAGCTCTTCCCAGGTTCCATCGGTGGATCCCCCATCGACAACAATGACCTCACTACAGAAAGCCAGAAGGGACCCAATACTGTCTTTCCACGGGTAGCCCTGATCGATACAGTTTCGAGTTGTAGTATAGCCGCTGATCGTAACACTATGATTTGCATCATCTAAAATGTGACGCCAGAATAAATCTCGAGATCCATAGAGATACTCTTCGATCTCCTGAGGTGTACCGGTTTCAAACCACTCTTCTTCTGCATGCTGAACATCGTCGTTAAGATGAAGCTTGCATCCCAATAGCTTGGCTTCAATCACCATTCGTGGGCAGGTGTCCTTACCCAAAGGAAGATACACAAATCCCTCAGCTGAGGCTAGCTTTTCCAAAACCTCTCTATGTGGGTCCCCCCAGACTGTTTCATAATCCAGCTTGTTTTCTTTGCACCAATCTTCTGCTTTTGCTGCACCTTTGATCCAGCTGGTTGATCCTAGAACGATCCAGCCTTTCCTGTCTGTTTCAGCATACTCAGATCGAAGCTGCTTGATCGATACAAAAAACTCATCATCAAAAACTGAGCTTAGAACAGTGTTCTTTTTCTCTGACAGGAACGGAAAGAGATCTGTGTAGAAGTTTAGCTGGTCCTCACTCATCCACCACAGGCTTTTTGCGCCGTAGAAAAATGCTGATATTAGCTTCCCGTGTTGGGAGTTTTCACAATCACACTCTTTCTGCTCAATGAAAAGATGTTTCTCAGGAGATCTATGCTTGCAGTATTTGTAGTCATATTCCAGAACACTATAGTTGATGTTCGCTACGATTGAAGGGATCAGTTCGAAATTCAAAGAAGCAAAGTTTCCAAAAATCCAGTATTTCTGAGCTCCTTGTTGCAAAAGGTCAAGAGTTACATTTTGAGACAAAACTTTTTGAACCCTGGCAGGAGACTTCTTAATGAGTGCTTCCGTAGTTAGCTCAGCTCCTCCTGGGTACTGTTCAACAAACACGTCAGAAATGAAGATGATGTCAGCTGATTGATCAATACTGACTACTGGTCGTTTGGGTGATGCACTGAAGGGGCTACTAAATGTCATGATGTCCTCTTAATTAAGATAGAGAATGCACAGTGACTTTACACTATTCAGATGCAGCTTCTCTAGCTTCTTAAAAGCATCCTATCAGCTTCTCTTCTAAAGTTAAAGAAATAGTCATCTCAGAGACAGACAGTGTTAAGCCCTCTCGTTTTTGTTCCCCAAAATTATAATAGCTGCAGTTAGGAGGATGTTCAAAAACTTTTTTAAATTGTTCGAAAATTTACCAGTTTATCAGGCACTCTCTAGAGAGAGTATGCGCGCCTCGAGTTCCTCGATCTTCATCTGCTGGTCCTTGACGGCTTCGATCAGAACTGCGGTGAGCTGTCCGTACTCGACCGAAAGAAGACCGGTTATGTTCCTCGACACGACCTCCGGCACATGCTGCTGAATGTCCTGTGCGATCACACCCACATGTGCCACCCCATCGTTCCTCTTCGAACTCTCGAAGGTCACACCCTGACACCCAAGCACACGCTCAAGACCGTTAGTTATCGGTCGAATGTTCTTTTTGATGCTTCTATCAGATGACGCGATAAAAACGAACCCCTCGCCGCCGTCGATCTGAAGAGAGCTGCCGCCAGAGTCAGATTGCAGGCCGGACATTACAACATCGCTGCCGGTGATAACCATGCCTTCTTCGACGTGCAGAACCCCAGAGACCACAACGTCACCACCGAGTGCCGAGACACCGGACGAGTATTTTGCTTCCGCCGAACCGATCGACCCAGACACAAAGAAGAAGGTATCAGATCCTGGCATGGGAGGAACCTGATCGTTGAACTCCGCAGAACCTGCACCGATCTTCACGGCATTTGTGCCGCTCAACACAATGTCGTGGGAAGAGGAGAGAATAAGAGCGGCGTCGCCGGCACCATGGCCGTTCGACACACCCAGAAATGCCTGCGCGGTGTCGGCAAAATTCGCGTCAGCGGTCAACTCCACGTAGCTTAAGCTTTCCGCAACAAGGCCGCCGGTTCCAGCCAACAGTGCCAGCTCGGTGGCCCCAGTTTGATTTCCAACTGTTATGACTCTAGCAGTTTCATTAGTGCCGATGGTGATGTCTCCAGCAGCCGCGGCTCCGCCAATGGCAATTGTGGAAGTTCCGTCGATCGTGATCGCACCGGATGCATCAATATCAATTTCTCCGTCGTCAGACTTCAGATTCAGACCCGAGGAACCTGACACTGTCAGCGCACCGATTGTGGTGACGTTGGAGGCACCAACACCGTCGATGGAGATTACGCCCGCGGCATCGAGTGCGATACCGCCCGCCGCGGCGTTGATATCAATTGCTGCAGCGTTACTACCTAGGGTGTTGGTAATTGTAATTTGCTCTGAGGTGCCCGCGTTGGTCAACAACTTAATCGCGTCGGCATTATTATACGATGATTCAAGCAAAATAGCAGCTGTAGCATCAGTCGTCAGTTTGGTGAAGACTGTGGCGTTCATCAGGTTGCCTGAGTTTCCGCCGAAGGCACTAGAGTTATTGTACTGGACTTGGGTGTTGGATCCTCCCGGGCTGGCACTTAGGCCTGATCCATCTGCTGTAATATTTCCAGATATGTGTAGATCACCACCGAAGACTGCAGAGCCGGTCACCGCTGTATTCGCTGATCCAATGGCACCGGAGACAAAGAAGAAAACATCAGTTCCGATTGAAGTCGCGACATAAGCATCCCCTAATTCTCCTCCCGCAAGAACGACTGATCCTGTCGCGTTGAGCCTACCTGCTGCAGGACTAGTCCATCCAACTGCATCACCGCTGCCGCCGCCGCCGGTTGATGCAATGGTGACGGCACCGTTGGATGCCGAAGTAATTGTGATGTTAGCACCGGCTTCAAAGGCGGACTTTCCACTGACCAGACGAGTAAGAGATCCGCTAAGGCCCAGCGAACCTGACACTATTCCGTTGACACCCAAGTTCCCCAACACAGTTGCGTTGTCCTTGATGGTTGTTTCTGATGTGGTGTGACCAATGGAAACTGCAATTCCGCTATTGGCGGCGCCAAAAGCAATGCTAGTTGCTGAATCAATTGTCAGCGCACCTGCTGCATCAATATCAATTTCTCCGCCGCCTGAGGCAAGATTTAGACCCGTGGAACCCGACACTGTCAGAGCACCGTTTGTGGTGACGTTGGAGGCACCGACACCGTCAATAGAAAATGTACTGGTACCATCGATCGTAATTGCACCAGAAGCATCGATGTCTAGCGCGGCTGTATCAATATCGAAAGCGACGTCAGCGGCAGTACCAATGTTGATGCCTCCTGCTCCGTCTAGTGAAAGAGCACCATCAGCATCAATGTCGACTGCATCATCAGAGTTTATGTCAACATCACCGGTACCTGCATCAATTTTTACGCCGCCCGCAGCGTGCGATGCAGTCAGGAGAAGAACCCCGGCGCCAGTTTTACCGGCATCTATTACGACGCCGCCAGCGGCGCAATCAATCTTAAGTGAATCGCCTGCTGTACCATCTACATTGATAATGTCAAAATCACCGTCCGCATTAGAGTAGATGTAGTTTCCGGCATCGCGGAAGAACAATTTAGCATCGCCTGTGCTAGTGCCGACAGTGATGTCACCAGTACTGTCGTTGAATGTGAGATCTGCAGCACCGCCAAATGCGCTACCACTATTATATTGGACTTGGGTATCGGATCCGCCCGGCGAGCCACCGCCACCCACGATTGTTACTGCTCCATTCGAAGCAGAAGTGATCGTAATATTCGCACCAGCAATAAGGTAGTCAGTTCCGTCCGACAATCTTGTTAGTGAGCCAGAAAGACCAAGCTCATGAATCGTTGCTCCGGTAAATGTGGTGCCAGAAACTGTCGCAACCACATTGTTGTCGATCGCCATGGTGAAACCGGCGCCGGCGCCAGCATCTGTTCCGGACAAACCGGAGCCCATCGTCAGAACTCTTTCTGCATCGAGAGAAGCTGTGGCAGCCAGAACCAGATATTGGGCAGCGTTTTCTCCACCTTGATGCCCACCCACGATTGTTACTGCTCCATTCGAAGCAGAAGTGATCGTAATATTCGCACCAGCAATAAGGTAGTCAGTTCCGTCCGACAATCTTGTTAGTGAGCCAGAAAGACCAAGC
>Ga0208299_1000136_pt1 | contig 70437 bp, 108 predicted proteins | sample 15_taG_FD_184089 | JGI IMG/M metagenome (GOLD analysis project Ga0208299, IMG submission 184089) | Marine viral communities from the Subarctic Pacific Ocean - 15_ETSP_OMZ_AT15312 metaG (SPAdes) (version 2) | ecosystem: Environmental > Aquatic > Marine > Oceanic | place: Pacific Ocean... | reverse complement strand
AGGGTGGCAGAATGCTTGCGACCCCACAAGCCGCCCGGGCACTTATCGCCGCGGTCAAGGCAGGTCGACTACGCTTGAGAGTTCGCGTCGTTAAGGCGGGCGAACGTCTCGACGTAATCGCTGGAGAAGAACTAGGCGACGCTCGGATGTGGTGGATCATCGCCGCGTGTAGTGGGATTGGTTGGGGTTTGCAGACACCACCAGGCACGTCTCTTTCAATACCGGTTAAACTTTCGGAAGTGAAAGCAATCACGGGGTAACTAGATGTCGGAACCGATCAATCAATACGCTAGACTCGGGAGCCTCGCATACTTTTTCGGAGGTCACGGTAGCGTGGTGCCCTCGTTTGCGGAGGAGGGAATGGAGGACAAGCGACAGATGGCGGAAGCCCTTAGGGCGCTAAGCGACCAAGTTTTACCATTACTTCAAAGGTCGAACTCGGGTGGCGCGTCGTCGACGACGATAATCGCGGCGTTGGAGGAGTTAGCGACAGACGCCGTCGACAAGGAATCGTTACAACGCGCCATCGGTATTTGCGCGGAGTACGATGGCGATTTCGCGTGCCCCAAGAAGACGAGCGATATGTTGGGTACCGCAGCAGCGCCCTTCGTTCCCGCAGACGAGAAACCAGTAAAATCCAAACCCGGTCTCGTGGCGTTTCAGATTTTCCCGATCGAATTAGCTTTTTCATCCCGTGATACGGATGTCCTAGACATTTTCTTTAACGCGATTCCTAACGTCGAATGGTCGCGTTGCGTGCCTTATTTCGACATGCTCGTGATCTCATCGGGTAAACCCTTAGGTGGCGACGCGACGCCTCTTACGATGAGCCAACACTTATTTTTATCCCCGAACTCGGCGATAGAGACCGACTTGGGAAAGTCCATGGCCAACGCCCTACCTTCGGAAATAATCGGTGAAGCGTTAGGGAACGATCAGGTGGCCGAGGTCGGTGCGGTCACTGCAGCTGGCATGGAGCTCTTCACGTCGCCGCAAACGCTTGTGAACGCGAACGAGGAGTACTTCGATCCCCCCGGAGGGACGGAAGACGATCATTCCGGACACGCGATCCTCGATAAGTTTCGTCCTTTCATGACGCTCAAGAGTTTTAGCGTTAACGTTCAACCGTCGTACGGGATGAACGCATACAAGACCGCGAAGCTCAAGCTAACATTACACGATCGTAGTCGCCTCGCGCAGATCGCGCCGATGGTAAAGCCCGACCTATACGGCGGAACGGAATTACGCGTGGAGTACGGTTGGTCCCATCCGGACGCGGTAAATGCACCCGGAACCAATCCCATCGGAGATTTTATCCACTCACTACGGTGCAAGGAAAAGTATCGAATCATAAACTCGAGTTTCACGTTTACCGAAGACGGACAGGTCGACGTCGATGTGAAACTCGCCATGAAGGGATCGACGGAACTTTACACGGAGGTCACCACGAACGGGGAGGGGTCTGCAAGCTTGATGCCAGCTTTACAGAAGCTAACTGCGGAGCTCGCCACATTGACCAAAGAACTCGACGGCGCAGGATCCGTCATCGAGGATGTTAGCGGTCGAACGGCGCTAGCCGCGGGATCGTCGTCTTCCGCGGCGCTTAGGGTCTCCCAGGACACGCTAAGCGAGATCGCGAAGTTCATAGAGGACAACAAAAAAGTCACCGCGGGTGCCGGATTGAACGCGGTGGCAAAAAAGTTGCAGGATATATTCGGCACCAACGGCGAGGATGGCATGATCCAGGAGATCTCGAACAACGCTAACACGGCGCTGGCGCGCAAGAAGGTCGTTCTCTCAAACGGCGTCGATGCCTTCGCAGCCCAATTTCCCTTTACGGCGATAGGGGAAGATGGTCCTAACATCCCGCAACCTTCGGAATCAGGTAAGATGGGGACGGACTACGTTTCGTTGGGCAAGCTCTTGATGACGTACGTGGGGAAACCACTTCAAATGTCTGGTCAGTTCGACGAAGTTCAATTCGTGTTTTACTCGTTCAATCGACTCGCAGGTTTTGTTCGACATCACAACATCGCGCAGTTTCCTATCCAAATAAGCGCATTCAACGACGCGTACAAGGTGAAGTCCGGACCGACGCTAAGTATGAGCCTCAACGCTTTTATCAATTTTGTGAACTCTGAATTTATCATGAACGAGTCAGTATCGAAGGTGTACGGTCTCGATGATATGTACGAACCCGACGAAGACGGCAACTTGGTGATAAAGGAGTCCCTCCAGAAAGAACCTAGCGCCCTAACGAGCAAAAGGCAAGACTTACTTACGAAAGCTTATCCCACGGGTCATCCGGTGGAATTTCGAAAGCCACAGTTACAAGTTGCGTTCGAGTGCGTCCCCGTCTCGGCACCCGATCCGGAGAACACCGAGAATATGCTCACCGACGAGACGCGCACGATCCTGCGGGTATTCGTGTACGATAAGTCGGCTTCCGCTTTTGACCCACAGAACGCGTTACTCTCGTCTATGTCGCAAAACAACTTTGGCATAGTCTCGGCGAACGATTCGTCGGGTACGCCGGGCACGACTTACGGTAACCAGGAATATACCGCGCAACACGGCGAGCGCATGGCAAAGGTGATGGAGGGTATCACCGAGGCGGGGATCGTATCGCTTAAAGCCAGCGTGACGGTGAGCGGTGAGGTAAACACCGAGATAAAGGATATCGTGATAGTCAATGCCACGGGATCGAAACTCAAGGAGTACTTGCGTAAAACCGCACCGTCCTGCATCATCGGATCGACCGGTAACCCCGTTGTCGGCGCCAGTCTATCGAGTATGAACGATCCGGCTTTGGCGTCCATCCGAATGTCGGCGGCCACGACGAGTGGCAAGGGTGGCGTACAGGGCAACGCCGACGAGGGGTTTCCCACGTTCATACAACCTACGTCGCTTTCGGTCGACATGTTTGGGATGCCCCTGCTCTCCTACGCGTCGAACGTGTTTTTCGATTTCAACACTAACACCAGCGTCGATAACTTTTACGTTTGCACCGGTATCGATCACACCTTCGGTCCTGGAGAGTTCAAAACGTCCGCGAAGTTCACCCAAGTGGATGGCTTCGAGAAGTTCAGGTCCGCCGCGACCGACGTGAAGCGACAGCTTGCTATGGCTGCGCTAAGTTTAGACGACGTGGCCGACGGTGAGACCGATCCGTTGACGGCTGTGACAATCAACCTGGTGTGAACAAACGACGGCTTAGTTTTAAGATGTTACATGGAACTTTGCATACTTGGCGTTGCGCTCGGGACGATCGAGCACTTGTTGATTACCGATGAGCATTTCACGTGGGTTTCTCGACCTCCGACGGGGGTTCTTACACTTGGTGATCCCCGGGTCGATACTACATCTCTCGATTATGTCGCTAAGCTTTTTCGAAGAGCGATACCAACGTTCGAGACCGTTCCGCACGCCAAGTTTTATAAAGCCGTCGGCTTGAACTCCCGGGACGTGCATTGGCAAAAAGTACTGCCCGCCCCGAAGTATCGATCGATAATTAACGATGTCATAGAAAGCTCTAGAAGCATCGCTGGCGAGTTCGAGGAATCGGGTTACGGATTTACATTAGCGAAAAGGCTAGGTGTGCTTAATACACTCCGGAGCGCGCGGATAGATAGGGACGAGCTGGCCCAAAGAATAAGTTCCGAAACCGATGCAACGCAAATCTCCAATCTGAAAACTTTCGCGCCCGATCGCGAAGGTTTCGCCCGAACAGTGAAGTACGAGGGGGTCTCAACATCGACGGGGAGAATGAACGTGGCGTCCGGCCCTCGGATTCTCACGTTACGAAAGGAGCATCGTGGGTTAATCAAGTCATCTTGGGGGGATGAGGGCGAGATCGTTTCGATCGATTACTCCAGCCTTGAGCCCCGGGTTGCTTTGGCGCTCGGTGGTCACGTGCCCGATGGCGATGTGTACGAGTGGATTGACGAAGAAATCTTCGGGGGAAAGCTTGGTCGACCCCGCGCAAAAATCTTGACGCTCTCGCTCATTTATGGAATGTCGTTGCACTCCGCGAGAAGCAAATACGGAGATGTTAAGCATTCCGCCAAAAAACGATTACGATCGATGTTTTCCGTCGACGAAACGACGGCGAAGCTCTCCGCCCTGGATGAAAACAAAATTCGCAATCACTTCGGTCGACCGATCTTTCCTGACAATAAGAATAAGCTATTCAACGCGTTTGTCCAGAGCACGGCCGTTGACGTTGCGGTGGTCGGTTTCGGGAAGGTTATCGAGAGACTACGCGAAGCGGGTGGTTGCCAACCGCTGTTTTTGATTCACGACGAAATCATTTGTGACGTGCCAGTTTCGGTATCGAACGCCGCGGAGGGGATATTTAGAGATGGCGTAGAGATAAACTTGCAGAACGAATCCGTAAGTTTTCCGGTAACTGTGGAGAAGATCAGTGATAAACGTAGCGAATGATCCGGTATATAACATGCTTTTTGAGAAACGAGCTCGTTCGAAACGCGCGATCGTCGTCGTTTCGAACGTGAGGGGTAGGATCCCCGAAGGTATGAAGCTCGCCTCGCCCAAAGACGTTTTTAAGAACCTTAAGATCGATAAAGTATTTAAGGGTCCTGTTTTGGAATCCATCCAGAGCTTGATTAATCTATCGAGAAAAACGACACAGGTGATGAATAAAGCCTATGGCGATTCTCGATTCATCGAAGACAAGGAAGGAAAGAAGGGTTTGCTGGTATCCGCGAAAGGAATCGATCGTCCAAATGCGACTCGGTATATGAAACTCTTACTTGAAAGCGCGTACGAGGGTGGCATCATTCGAGGGGGCGAAGACACTCGGGTCGAGAATAGCAGCGGAGGAGTACTCATCTTTCCGTCCAAACGAGGAAAGGTGGCGTGGCGCGTGTAAAGTTTCTCGTACATCGTTACTATTATTGCTAGAAGCGATGGGGTGAAAACGTGGAATTAGAGAAGCTTTGGAAACAGTATAGCGATCTTTTGCGAAGCGCTTTCGATAACGAGCAATCCGTGATCCAACTGCTCGAGACTTTGGGCGAAAGAATCGTTATGACACCCACCAGTCGGTACATTCGCGATCCGGGGTGCGAACCTGGTGGCATGATTATGATGTCGTTGAAGACGGCCCAGCAGGCGACTAAGCTCATGGATGCATACAGCTTACCTTCCGAGATGAAGAAGTCGATCGTGAAGGTTGCGTTGTTACATGATATCGGTAAGGTGGGTGATCTCGAGCACGATTGGCTTATTGAACAGGACAGCGACTGGCACCGTGAGAAGCAAGGCGCTCACTATAAGTTCAACGAAGCTGAGGGTCAACAACGTATGTCCACATCTCACCGGACGCTCTATCTCCTACAACACTTTGGGGTGAAGCTCACCCGCGACGAGTGGCTGGCAATTCAGCTGGCTGGTGGTTTTCACTTCGAGGAAAACCGTTGGTACGTTCACGACGAACCTGGGCTGGCGACTATAATTCAACAGGCGAAATACTTTGTTTCGAAGCGACGAACCTAGTTATACAGGCTCATGAATAACTTTGATGATAGGACAATTCGACGCTACATCCGATCGCTTCTCGAAGGCGATCGCATTGAGGTGATCGACGAGGACGATGAAGTCGAAGGTGAAGAGAAGGACGAGGTAAGCGCCGGCGGTGTAGCGGGTGTGACCACGCCTTTGGGCACCGGTCCCCGCTATCCCAACCCAGAACCACCGGGTCGTGTGCCTCCTTACGTCGCCGCGGGTAAGGCTTTCGGCGACGCAAAACTCGCAAAGAAAAAGAAAAGGAAGAAGAAATGAAAATCACGAAGAGACAGCTTAACAAGATAATCAAGAGAAACCTGAACGAGATCCATACCGACGAGTGGGAAGCAGAGGTAACACATCACCAGACGGCGCTTGCGGATGCCATCGAACTTGCGATGAATAGTTTAGGGGAAACGTGGGTCTTGAATTTTCTAAGATCTTATACTACTAACTACTAGATTTTAGTATAGAAACAAAATTGAACATTTACTACATTTGATTTATATTTGTTTGGGTGAAAACGCCCAAGCTACTCACAGATAGCAATTACCAATTTAGGAGGTTAACGTGGCTATTGATTTTGATGCAATTAGAAAGAAGCTTAACCAGCTCAACGGAAACAACAGTCGTCGCAATATGATGTGGCGTCCGGAAGAGGGAGAGACGGCGACCGTTCGCTTGGTTTCTTTTCCCGATAATGACGGGCAACCTTTCAAGGAGCGCTGGTTTTATTATAACATCGGTAACAACCCGGGCCTTTTGACACCGCACCAGTTCGGTAACCCGGATCCGGTTCAGGAGCTTATCAATAAGCTCCGCGGGGACAACGACACGGATACTCAAAAGGACTCTTACGAGCTCGCGAAGAAGCTGTATCCTAAGATGCGAAGCTATGCGGCCGTCATTGTTCGTGGCGAAGAAAACAAGGGCATTCGACTTTGGTCGTTCGGTAAGACCGTCTACCAGGATCTATTGAATATCATGCTCGACGAGGATTACGGCGATATCACCGATCCGCTTGAGGGTCGCGATGTGAAGGTTGAGTGCGTAAAGCAACCAGGTCGTAAGTGGGCCATGACGTCGGTTCGTCCCCGCCCCAAGAGTACACAGCTTTGCGACGATCCGAAGCAGGCGAAGGAGTGGATCGATAACATTCCCAACCTCGACGACCTGTATAGTTGCAAGTCGTACGACGAGTTGGAGAAGATTATCAACGATTGGTTGGGCGATGGCGCTCCGACGGAAAGGGCGTTTGACGCTTCGCCGTCTAAGTCGAGCGCCGCGACCGTTCCCACGACTTCGTCTTCCGACAATAGCGGGACGTCCAGTTCTGCGAAGTATAAGGACTTGGACGACGCGTTTGCCGATCTCGGTACTTTTTAAGAGGCTTGGTTGTTAATCCGCACGGGAGCAATCCCGTGCGGAAGGTTGCGTATATGAGTAATAGATCTAGGAATAGGAGAGGTTCGCACGCGGTTGAGTTCGCGTTGCTATTTCCTGTGTTTCTAACTTTGGTGTTTGGTGGGATTGACTATCTATGGTACATTCTCCAGAGATACGAATTAACGGATGCGGTTGCCTCCGGCTGTAGGACTGGCGCGCTGGTTGGGGACGACCCTTATGCCGACGCTAGCGCGATCGCAGGTCAGAGTATACTCAACAACATTGGTAACAACGTTGGAGACTGTGGCGTTGGGCTTTGCTCGATTTTTATAGACGAAGCCACGGGTCCGACCGACGACGTTTGGTTGCTTCAGTGTAGCGCCGAGTTGATATATGCACCGCTGGTTGGGTTTGTTCCTACGCCTGACCTTTTAACGGCTACGTCGACGCAACCGGTCAAGATACCAGAAGCCGAAGACCTCGACACGTCCTACTAGCTTTATTCACGTCACCCCGGTGAACAGTACTACGAAGTGCTGTATTTTTGTATGAGGGTATTGATATGGCAAAAAGTAAAGAAAACGATTTTACTGCTGAACTGATCCAGCAGCTTAACAAAGATGCCGGTCAACGCGTCGCGTACAATCTGGCGACCGACGATTCACCGACGCATGTTAATAGGTGGATTAGCACCGGGTCTCGCCAGCTCGATGCGATCATCTCAAATCGTTTAAACGGAGGATTTCCGGAAGGTAGGATCGTTGAGGTGTTCGGTCCACCATCAATTGGAAAATCCCATCTAGCGATTCAAGTGGCCGTTAGCACGCAACGAATGGGCGGTATCGTCGTTTACATCGATACCGAAAACGCGACGAGCGTTGAGAACCTTTCGCTCTTAGGCGTCGATATTGAGAAGCGATTCGTCTACGTCGATACGCACTGTACTGAGGAGGTCCTCTCGATTACCGAGGCTACGATTATGAAGGCTCGGGCGATGGAAAAGAACGTTCCTATTACTATCATTTGGGACTCCGTAGCTGCATCTTCCCCCAAGGCAGAGCTCATAGGCGACTATGACAAGGAGAGTATCGGTTTACAGGCTCGCGCTATTTCCAAAGGTATGCGTAAGATCAACGGGATCATCGCGAATCAAAAGGTTCTATTCTTATGTTTGAATCAGATTCGCATGAAGATTGGCGTTCTATATGGAGACCCTACAACAACGCCTGGCGGAAAAGCGATCCCGTTTCATTCGTCGGTTCGCATTAAGCTTGGCGCTGGAAAGCCGATCGAAAATAAGGACAAGGAGATAATCGGTATTAACGTCTCCGCGAAGACGATCAAGAATAAGGTCGCGCCACCATTCCGGACGGTAAAGTTTCAGATTCACTTTGGCAAGGGAATTGTCGAACACGAAGAGTTGTTCAACGAGCTCCGTAGGGTGGATCCTGTCATCTGGAATGGAAAGGAAATCGATGTTTCTGGCACAGGTGCGTGGAAAAAGTTCACCGTCACTGATTGTACGTCCGGGAAGGTGTTGGTCGAGAAGAAGTTTTACAAGACAGATTTTCATGAACTTCTCGACGCCCCGGAGTACAAACAGTATTTCGACGCGTTAATCGAAAGTACTTACGTGAGGAGATCGGAGCTCGATATCGATGTCGAATCCTATGAGGAGATTAGGGCACTTTCGATGGAGATGGAAGACGAATTTGTAGCCCCGGAATAGTCGATGGTCATCCTGATCGACGGTCTTAATTTTTTCATGCGACATTACGCTGCGAACCCATCGATGACCCAACACGGCGATGCGGCGGGGGGAGTCGTCGGATTCCTTCGCGGCTTGGCCGGTCTCTGTAGGCAGTTTAACCCAAGAGAAGTCCACGTCGTTTGGGAGGGTGGTGGTAGTCTTCGGCGTCGCGCGATCTACGCGGATTACAAAAAAGGTAAGAAGCCACAGCACTTCAACCGGTACTATGAAGATGATATCCCTGATTCGAACCAAAATAGGCTATCGCAGGTGGCTTTTTTGACAAAGTGTTTGCGAAACCTACCGGTATACCAACACTACGTCAAAGACTGCGAAGCCGATGACGTTATTGGTTATTGCGCGAGATACGAGTTCGGGAACGACGATATCGTGATTGTCTCAAGTGATAAAGACTTTTATCAACTCATCGATGATCGAGTGAAGGTCTGGTCGCCAGGCCAGAAACGCCTGATCGATGGTGACGTCGTCGTCGAAAAGATGCACGTTAAGTCGAGTAACGTTGCGTTGACGCGAGCTTTCGTAGGAGACCCAAGCGATAACATTAACGGGGTGAAAGGGGTAGGCTTTAAAACGCTCGCAAAAAGATTTCCCGCGTTAACGTTTGATGAACGAGTGTCCTTGGATTTCGTATTTAAAGAATGCGAGCGACTTAAGAAGACATCGAAAGTACAAGTTTACTCCAGCGTTCTAGAAAACAAAGATCTCGTAAGGCGTAATTTCCGACTTATGTGTCTGGATATTTCTAATCTCGCCGCCACGCAAATCCAACAAATCAAAGGAAGCCTAGAGATCAATGAAAAGAAGTACGATAAGCTATCGTTTCTCAGAAGTCTTCGCAAATTTGGGTTGATAAACTTCGACCCTAACGTGTTATTCTTACAAATGAATCTTCTTAACAAACGGTGAACGATGCACGACGCGGCGCTTGATTTTACAGGAAACGCATCCTGTTTCTCACATTACGGAAAGCCCTTTCAGGAAAAGATATTCCAGGCTTTGCTACTAGATCGCGAATGGGCGAACCAAATGTACGAGGTGATGCTGCCCGATTTTTTCGAACTTACTTATTTGAAATATCTGACCAGGCTTTACTTCCGGTACTATACGCAGTATAAGGCTTTCCCCACGCTTCCTCTGTTGATTACTATCATCAAGGACGATTTGTCAGAGGGCAACGACGTCATTCTTCGAGACCAGATCGTAGAGTTTTTACATCGCGTTAAATCGAATCCTCACCCGGGTGATATCGGATACGTCAAAGATAAGACTCTTGATTTTTGTAAGCGTCAGGCGTTTAAGGACGCGCTTCACAAAGCCGTCGAGTTGATTCAGACGGAAAAGTTCGATAGTGTTATTGGTCTCATGAAGAATGCCGTGTCTGTGGGTATGCCCCATTCAATTGGGCACGATTTCATGGAGGACATCGAGGCTCGATTCGTCGCGACGCATAGGGTGCCATGTCCAACCGGTCTCAAGCGTATCGATGCTCCCGATATCCTGGATGGTGGTCTCGGTCGTGGCGAGATCGGTGTCGTTACCGCAAATACGGGCGTTGGAAAATCTCACTACCTGGTCGCGATGGGCGCGCACGCGCTAAGCGTTGGTAAGAACGTGTTGCACTATACTTTCGAGCTTACGGAGACGGCTGTCGGTCGAAGGTACGATTCGAATCTAGCCAATATCGATATCAACAAGCTGATACCTTCGAAAAAGGAGGTGTTTGATTTTTACGAAAACAACGAGATGGGACGCCTCATCATCAAAGAGTATCCGACAGGATCTGCGTCGGTTATCACGATTCGTAACCATATCGAGAAGCTTTCGCTTAAGGGGTTTAGACCGAGCTTGATCATTGTCGATTACGCGGACATCATGAAGTCGACGAAGTCTTATGATTCGTTGAGACACGAGCTTAAGCTTATTTACGAAGAACTTCGTAACCTCGCGATGGAACTAAACGTTCCCATTTGGACGGCTAGTCAAGCGAATAGGGACTCCGCTAATAGCGATATCGTGGGACTCGAAAATATGTCGGAAGCGTACGGAAAAGCGATGGTCGCCGACGTCGTGGTGTCGCTTTCTCGTAAAGCGCAGGAGAAAGCCACTGGTCACGGTCGGTTGTTTATCGCGAAGAACCGAGCCGGTCGGGATGGGATTTTGTTTCCCATGATCATTAACACAGCACAGTCTCGAATTACATTACTAGATGAATCCGAGTTAACGCTGAACGAAGCCGTTAGTCAAGACGCGGGCGCTGCTAAGGATTTACTTCGAGCGAAGTGGCACGAGGTAACCAAGCAGCTGAAGGAAACTGGTGATTAGATGAACCAAAGTATTTCCGTTAACGACGCGTTTAAGGCGAGCGTTGAATATTTTTCTGGAGATGAACTGGCGGGAAACGTGTTTTCCGGAAAGTATGCGCTCCCCGATGGTAACGGTGGAGTGCTGGAGTTAACGCCTGACGATATGCATCGACGTCTTGCTAAAGAATTTGCAAGGGCTGAATCGAAGTATCCGAACCCGATGAGCGTGAAAGAGATCTATCGTCTTTTTTCTTCATGGCTTGTTGTACCCCAGGGCTCACCCCTGAGTGGCGTCGGTAATACGTCGCAGGTCCAAAGTCTTTCTAACTGTTTCGTCGTGGCGCCACCCGAGGACTCGTATGGCGGTATTCTCTTTACCGATCAGGAGCAAGTTCAGATTATGAAGAGGCGCGGGGGTGTTGGGTTCGACGTGAGTAGAATCCGACCCAAAGGACAAACAACGGCGAACGCTGCGCGCACGACCGATGGTCTCGCTGTGTTTATGGAAAGATTTTCGAACTCTTGTCGCGAAGTTGCCCAGGGAGGTCGCCGCGGCGCTTTGATGATTACGATCGATTGTCGACACCCAGAAATCGAGACGTTCATCGATATTAAGCGAGATAGAAAAAAAGTTACCGGCGCGAATATATCCGTTCGTTTTAATGACGAGTTTATGGAGTGCGTTAAAAACGACGAAGAGTATGTTTTGAGGTGGCCCGTCGAGGCGAGCGTGGAAGACGCTATCCTTGTAAAGCCGGTTCGTGCCCTTGAGATTTGGGAAAAGTTCATCGATGCTGCATGGGAATGTGCAGAGCCTGGTGCTCTATTTTGGGATCGCGTAACCGAGGGTCCCGCGGATTGTTATCGTGATGTTGGCTATCGTACTTCTGCGACGAATCCTTGCGCGGAGATACCGCTAAGCCCGTATGATAGTTGTCGGCTTATGGTGAACAACCTGATCAAGTACGTGCAAAATCCGTTTACATCGAATGCTATTTTCGATTTCGATGCATTTCATGAAAATGTGATAAAAGCCCAACGATTAATGGATGATCTTGTCGATCTGGAAATCGAAGCGATTGATAAGATTCTACGAAAGATAGATGGTGATCCCGAAGCTTCTTACGTAAAACGGATCGAGGTCGACTTATGGAACAAGATTCGTGCCGCGTCGTTGGGCGGTCGCCGTACAGGTTTGGGGCCAACCGCGGTCGGCGACACGCTGGCTGCATTGGGTATTAGATACGGGAGCGATGAATCGATCGAGATGACCGACAGGATTTACCGCGCGCATGCTATTGCGTCCTATACATCTTCGATCATAATGGCGAAAGAGCGAGGGGCATTTCCTGTGTATGATGCGTCCCTCGAGGAAGGGAACAAGTACCTCGATCGAATTCATGCAGAATTGCCTAATGAGATTAATGAGTTACGCGTGAAGTATGGTCGAAGAAACATCGCGCTTTTAACAACCGCACCCGTCGGTTCTGTTTCTTGTTTGACACAAACCACGTCCGGTATCGAGCCGGTGTATATGATCGATCATACTCGTAGGAAAAAGATTGTTGAGCACGATGCAGATACTCGGGTTGATTTTGTAGATGATATGGGCGATAAGTGGCAGGAGTTTACTGTTTATCATCACGGCGTAAAGAGGTGGATGGAGGTTACTGGCAAAACAGAGGTCGACGACACATGTCCGTACTGGGGTTCGACAAGCCCAGAAATCGACTGGGTACAATCGGTAAAGATCCAAGCCGCGGCGCAACGATGGGTGTGTCATGGTATCTCGAAAACCTGCAACCTTCCGGCGGACGTGAGTAAGGACTTGGTCGGTGATGTTTACATGGAGGCGTGGGCGTCGGGTTGTAAGGGCTTTACGGTATATCGTGAAGGATCGCGAAGTGGTGTGTTGGTCAAGAAGGAAGAACCAAAATCGCGTGAACACATTAAGTTTGTGAACCACAGCGCCCCTAAGCGTCCCGTCGTGTTACCTTGCGAGATTCACCATGCCACTATTAAGGGCGAAAAGTGGACCATCTTGGTAGGGGTGCTCGATGATAAGCCCTATGAGGTGCTGGGTGGCCTTGCAGAGTTTGTTGAGATTCCGTCTAAGTATTCAACCGGCTCAATTAAGAAGCGTCACAGAAAGACGCGTAACAGCATTTATGACCTAATTTTTGGTGAGAACGGAGACGAGGTGATGATCAAAGACGTCGTCAGGGTTTTTGACAACCCGAACTACGCTGGGTTCACCCGAATGATATCGTTAGCGCTGCGGCATGGGGCATCGATTCAATATATCGTGGAACAACTGTTAAAGGATCGTGATGCCGATCTATTTTCTTTTGCGAAGGTAATCAGTCGGGTTCTTAAGCGTTTCATCAAGGACGGTACTGAACCGGGCGGTGGAAAGAAATGTACTGAGTGTGGCGAAGAATCTCTCACGTACCAAGAGGGTTGTATCACCTGCTTAAGTTGCGGGTACGGTAAGTGCGGTTAAGTTATCGTCGCGAGCGAAATAGTTATCTGCAATGGCCACGCAACGACAATTAGAGTATAACAAGAAGACGTCCGTCGAACTAGGTTGGAAACCGTCCTGGTTTGACGCGAATGACTTCGATGATATTCTAATCAGCAACATTGTCCAGTTTCAGGTCGAGCACCACATCACGGCCGACGGCTTATGCGGTCCTGGTACTTTCCGGCGTGTGTACGCAGATCGCATGGTAAAAATGAACGACTTTGATCCGGGCCCATCGACGTACAGCGATCATATCGTTTATAACGGCGAATTTTTTCCCATTAAATGGAAGAAGGTCGTCCACTGGTTCGATGACGGAGGGTTAATCATTCGCGAAGGTGCTTACTCATCTTACGCGGGGAAGCCAACTCGTCCCATTAAAATGTTTGTCAATCACTGGGACGTGTGTTTGGATTCGAAGACGTGCGCCCGAGTGCTTAACAACAGGGGCGTTTCGGTTCATTTTTGTATTGACAACGACGGTACGATCTATCAACTGCTCGACATGCAACACGCTGGTTGGCATGCGGGTAATAGTAAAGTTAATCACGCCTCGGTAGGCGTGGAGATCTCAAACGTTTATTATACGAAATATCAGGATACATACGTTTCCAGAGGGTTTGGTGAAAGACCCATACTTAGTGACGTTAAGGTTCACGGGAGAGAACTTGAGAATTTTCTTGGGTTTTATCCGATTCAGCTGAAGGCTCTTGCCGCCCTATGGGAAGCGATTCATTCGTGTACAGATACTCCATTCGAGCTGCCGGTGGAGGACCACGCGATCTCACCTGAGGTGGTAGCAGGTAGATTTTCTGGTTTCCTCAACCATTACCACGTGACGCTCAACAAAATAGATTGTGCGGGTTTGGATAACGAGAAAATATTGGAAGCCGCGAAGGAGTTGGTTTGAGAAAGTTCGTCCATAACATAAGGGACGTTCTCGTGTTTTCCGACAGTGAGCTTCTCGAACTGGTGCTTTGTTTGGTGCTTATAATCGTGAACCCCACGCATTACGCCGAGTTGTGCGTCCCACATGGTTGGTGCGCATTGGGCGTGGTTGCCGCGCTAAGCATTTTGTGGGGTCTTGGGCGCCGAAACATAAGAGCCCGGGAAACCGGTTTGTTGTTGGCGCTCGTTAATCTAACGGCGCTGAACTTTATCGAGTTTCGTCACTATCATATTGATGCAGGTCATGTATTACAGAACTTCGTAATCGGATACATCTGGTGGAGGGTCGGTCGACAGAGAATGATAAGGGAAATTAGGGGGAGATGTAATCGTGGAACAAAGTGATATCATAACTCTTTTGATCGCCGTCATTGGAACGTTAGGTGGTGCCTCCGCTTGGCAGTATTATCAGAAAAAGCTGGAGCTCAAAAACGCCGAACAGGAAAAAGAGCGTGAACAAAAATACATTTATAGAGACGACTTAAGGGAAAGGGTTGCTGTTTTGGAAAGTAAGCTAGAGGGATCTCGAAAAGATCGAGACGACTTGATGGAAAAGCTTAGAACTTTATCGGAAGAGACTGCTGCGCTTAGGGTGGAAGTCCAGTATCTCCGAGAAGAAAGGGAAAAGCTACAACGAACTGTTGATAAGCTAACTGAAAAACTCACGCAAGCAAACGAGAGCTAATGGTAAAGTACTTACAAATCGTGGCTATAGCTATCTTTCTAAACCTAGGCTTGTCGTACGTTCAAAAACTATTCGTGACAAGCTCGGAAGCGTCCGAGGCGATTGCTACGTTTCTTGAGTCGGCTCCAACGTTTGCCATCATCCTCTTTTATTTATTGACGATTATCGTGGTACCGTTTTTCGAAGAAGTCATTTTTCGTGGCTTGTTGTGGAAAGCGATCGCCTATTTTTGGAACGACAAAGCTGCGGCGATTTTGACGGCGATTGCTTTTTCCTTCTTACACTCTGCGGACGCGGCGTTTTTTTTACTGCCTTTCGCCGTATATTTGAGTTACTTGAGGTATACTGAAGGGAACATAAAGCCCGGGGTCGTTGCACACATCTGCTTCAACGGCGTCGGTCTCTTACTCCCAAGGTTATTGTGAAATACGTTGCACCGCTTTCACCATACGGTCTGATTCAAGAACATTATCCCGGTGACGAATACAGGGTGCTCGTCTGTTGTCAGTTACTCAATCAAACGAGTCGAAAGCGACTGGAGGCGAAACCGGAGGATCGCGCGTTAAACCACTATCGCAGTTGGCACATGCGAGAGGTGTATCTCAAGAATGCAACATGAACAGCATGATAGTGCCGAAGCACTTGCAAAAAGATGTTCAAATCGAACACTGGAAAAGGTTGAGATCGCACATAGCAATAACCCTATGGGCTATCATGATTTTTGTAAATCGTTACCTTGTAAGGTGATTGGTGTAGGCGTTCACCACGATACTATCTTTTGGATTTTGGATGGCGATTTTTCGATTTGGCTTAAGCCATCGACGACGAGTAGTTGGAAGGAAAAATCGACGAATTGTACCAGAATAAAAATGATGATGAATGATGGTCTAGTGTGTTATGATGATGCGCAAGGTTTTTCGATAGGGATTCTAGAGTTCGTTTATGGTAGCTCGTCTACCATTGAGAGACTACGATCTTTAAGAGATCAATCGAAATAAACGGTGAACAAACTTACGTTTCGAAACTACAATAGAACTGCTTAAAAGGAGAAAGAATGTCTAATAATGACACTATCACGTTGGGTGATCCAACAATCGCAGAAATAGCGCGTCTTTTGCAATTGGCTATTTTGTCAGGGACGGACGTGACGGATCACCTTCGCACACTTAAATTGGTCGTCGAAGATAGCATCGCGTATCCTCACCCGGATTTCGTTGAGCATCTTGAGGCGACCATTAATAGGATGGCGCAAGAGGCGGCGCAGCTAAGCGTCGAACTTACGTAGTCTCGCTTTTCCCGTGAGGCTTATCGTAACATACATCGAATGAGATACTCGTGATCTTCGGTTTCGTAAGATCACGAACCGATGTGAGGGCCAGAGATGGCTAGTCTTTTTACATCAGGCTCGATTATTCGTTGCGTTAATTCGTGCTCCGTGGTCGAGGTGATTGATAACCAGAGGTTGTTACCTCACATGGGTCGTGTTCCGTGGGTTGTATTTCTTGAGCCAGGGGAAGTAAGCTTGGTACTCGATATGGCGTTGTGTGAGGCGCTACTACTAATAGGCAATAAAGTTTTTGCTTTCGATCGTCAAAACCGCCCAATGCAAGATTGTTTCGAGGTGTTAAATGCCACTCAGTGAAGCGCGCGCTAAAATCATTCGGGAGAATATTGCTACAGCGGGCGCAGAGCTTGAGGGTAAACTCCCTCCATCGCCACATCACGCGACGCGCAATCCTTATGCGCATTTGTATAAGTGTATTAAAAACAAGATGGGAAAAAGTTATAAAGAATGTAGTGACGACGATTTCGAGCAAATTATCGAGTTGATCGATTACTGTCGACAAAACCCGTTTTAGGAGAAAAAATGAACGGACCCGCAGATATGCTTGAGCGTATGTTCAAATTACGTGAACAGTTTATGAACGATCTTAGAGAAAATGACGAGACTTGTTATCCAGAGTGGCCCGTTGATATACGAAAGCGCGAAAACCAACAGGCGCTTCGAGAAACAACCCTTCGGGGAGTTGAGGAACTTTTCGAAGCCCTCCAGCATCTAAAAAACTGGAAGACGCATCGCTCCGATACCAACGAGGATTTTGATAGGGCGGCGTTCCTTGAAGAGATGGTCGACGCCGTCAATTATTTCTTTGCTGTGCTCATCTTACTTGGAATCGACGAGAAAGAATTATTCGATTCGTATGTGAAAAAACACGAGATTATTATACAACGCCTTGAAAATAAAGCGAAAAAACGAGATAATCCTAAGTGGGAGGACAATTGAGTAAGCTAACGCCTAAGCGCTTTACAGGTTTACATGCCCACTCTGGGTTTTCTACGTTTGATGGACTTGGGTACCCGCAAGAACACATCGACTATATTTTGGAAAACGGTATGAACGCGTGGGCGTTAACGGAACACGGTCACATGAATTCGTTTGGTCACGCCTATTTCCACTCACAAAAGCTTCGAAAAAAAGGAATAGACTTTAAGTTCATTCCAGGCTGCGAAATGTATGTGCATCCGGACTTGGACGTTTGGCGCCTAGATCACCAGATTTCGGCCGCGGCGAAAAAAGGTGATAAGGATGCGATTCGTACGCTTCGCGAACAGCGAGAAAAGATTGTTACGCCCCTCACCGCTCTCGTTGACGCAGACGATGACATCGTGGGTATTGAGGTCGACCGTGAAGGATTTACCGTAGAAAACGAGGAAGAGTCGAAGTCGGGTAAGTTTTACGATCCCGTTAAGAGACGACATCACTTAGTCGTATTGCCACGCACCCCAGAAGGACTGAATAGACTTTTTCATCTGGTATCGAGAGGGTACTCGGAAGGGTTTTATCGCTTTCCTCGCGTGGATTATAAGATGCTTAAGGAGGCGTCCGAAGGCGGTCACCTACTTGTTTCTACAGCATGTATCGGTGGTCCCGCTGCGTACGAGGTGTTTAAGCATTTACAGAACGTCGAGTTTGATCACCTAAGCGCGAATCTATACGATACCCCGGGCCTGAGTGAAAAGGTTCTTCGCGGGATCGGAAACGTTTACGACCGTTTGACGAATGCCGTCGGTCCGGACGCGGCGTTTCTAGAACTACAGTTTAACCGACTCCCAGCTCAGCATCTTGTCAATCGAGCACTTCTTGATTTCGCCAAGCAAAATGGGGTCGAAGATAAACTCATTGTAACGTGTGATAGCCATTATTCCAGACCGGAGCACTGGCGTGAACGGGAGATTTACAAGAACCTGGGGTGGTTGAACTATCGTGATATGGATCCAGATAAACTTCCTACTTCGCGTGATGATTTAAAGTGTGAGCTTTACCCGAAGAACGCAAAGCAGATTTGGGAAACTTATCAAGATCAAAAGCACAATTACGATTTTTATGACGACGCAGTCGTTTGCGACGCCGTCGAAAGAACTTACGATATCGCACACCACATGATTGGTGACATACATCCAGACACCAGCATGAAACTTCCGGACTACGTTGTTCCGGAAAACATGACTGAAGACGACGCGTTGCTGGAGGCGTGTAAGCGTGGTCTTGTCGAGCGGGGGCTTCACAAGGATCCACAATACATCGATCGATTGAAGACCGAGCTAGTGATCATCAAGCAAAAATCTTTTTCGAAGTACTTCTTGACAATGAAGGCGATCATGGATATCGCCCGTGATAACATGCTCATCGGTCCCGGTCGAGGTTCCGCAGCGGGTTCCTTGGTCGCATACGTGTTGGGGATCACGAACATCGATCCCATTGAGTATGGTTTGCTCTTTAGCAGATTCTTAAGCGTCCATCGCCAGGGCGCACCGGACATCGATTCGGATGTCGCCGATAGAGATCATCTCATCGATCTTTTGAAGCAAGAATTCGGCGGTGAAAACATCGTACCGATCTCGAACTACAACACGTTTAAACTCAAAAGTCTTGTGAAAGACATTTCTCGTTTCTACGGTATCCCGTTCGATGAGGCAAACCGGGCGTTGGCGCCCGTTGAAAACGACGTTAAGAAAGCTATCTTTACGCGAGGCATGGACAAAAACATGTTTGTCTTGTTGTACGAGGATGCTTATAAACATTCGCCAACGTTTAGGGCGTTCATCGACAAGTATCCTGAGGTGGCGGGACCAATCCAGATTCTCTTTAAGCAAAACAAGTCGCTTGGTAAGCACGCGGGTGGTTGCATCATTTCCGAACGTATAGCCGAGCGTATGCCACTCATTCGCGCGAAAGGCGAGATGCAAACCCCCTGGGTGGAGGGTATGAACTATAAGCACCTCGAGTCGCTAGGGTGGATTAAGTTTGATTTGCTTGGGCTCGAAACGCTACGGATCATTCAGCGTACTATCGAACTCGTTTTACAACGCAAGGAAGGTATCGAGAACCCTACGTTCGAACAAGTGCGCGACTGGTTCGATAAACACATGGATCCCAAAATCATCGACATGAACGATCAACGCGTTTACAAAAACGTGTACGAAGAAGGTCGTTTCCCAGGAGTCTTTCAGTTGGCGGGTAGAGGCGCGCGTCGGTTGTTCATGAAGGCGCAACCAAAAAATATCATCGACATCGCGACGCTTACCTCCGTTTATCGTCCGGGTCCCCTGGCCGCGAAGGTCGATAAGTTGTATATCACGGCGAAGAGTAATCCCGACCAAGTCGATTATGGTCACCCTCTTATCAAAGAGGTTCTAGAATCGACGTATGGTATGATTATTTTCCAAGAGCAGATCATGCAACTGTGTTCCGTGGTCGCTGGTTTCCCCGAGGAAGATACCGATCAGGTTCGTCGCGGGTTGCTTAAGCGTAAGGCGTCCGAGAAAGAGGCCAATCTCGAGTCTGCGAGAAAGCTCCAGAAGCGATTCGTGGGGGGATCGGTGAGTAACGGCGTACCCAGAAAGATCGCGAGTGATCTGTACGAAAAGATTCTTTACTTTGCTGGTTACGGGTTCAACAAGGCTCACGCTGTTTCGTATGCTGTCGATTCATATTATTGCGCTTGGCTTCTGACTCACTACGAGGAAGAATGGTTGTGTGCCTACCTCGAGGCTTCGTCCAGTAACCCTAAAAAACGAGCTAAGGCGATTGGCGAGCTTAAGGGTTTGGGTTACGAAGTTGTACCGATTGATGTCAATTACGCGTCGACGTCCTGGACTATCTTACCCGGTAAGAAGTTTATGCCATCCTTCTTGGCGTGTAAGGCGGTGGGCACCGCGGCTGCACGTGAGATAGTTGCGAGTCGACCGTATACGTGCATTGAAGATCTACTGTGGAATGAGGATGGCACGTGGAAACATAAGAAATTCAACAAGGGTGCCATGGCCGCGCTTATCAAGGCGCGGGCGTTTGATTCGTTGGGCGTCGTTGGTCAGGATTGCGTGTTCGAAAACTACCGACAGTTTTATGACGTTGTAATCGATAACTACGCGGACCTGCGTAAGCGCAAGAAGACCGACCCCGGGTTTGCGCAACGTGTGTTACGAGAAGCAAGTCTCGAAGCCAAGGACTCTCCGGGGTGGACGCCGGCCGAGATCGCGACGAATTACACCGGTCTTTTCGGGGCATTTAGCGCGTTAGACATAGTCAAACCCGCGCTAATCGAAAGATTACGCGAAAAAGGAATTATGTCCATTGATGACGTGACGACGGAGAATGACGTTTACTGGTTCATCGTATGTAAGGCTACACCGAAAAAAACCAAGCGTGGTAGTCCTTACTTGCTACTAGAAGTCATTGGCGAGTCTGGTATGCAAAGACGAATGTTTTGTTGGGGGTGGGACGGTCAGACAAACGTGCCTCCATACTCATTCGCTTACTCGGAAGCTAAAACGAATGATTTCGGTACGGCAACGAAGTGGAAGCGTATGAAGTATCGATCGTTGGGGGCATAGTGTTTTTTCGTGGTGTAATAGTTGAGGGCGCCGAGCAGTCTGGTAAGTCGACGTTGTGTGATCGCATTGCTAAAGAGACTGGCCTAAAAATCATTCACATGCATAAGCGATACGGTTTCGTTGATGACAAGTTCGACTATTTCGCCAGTTACTTTTATGATATTGATAGATCACCGTTAGGTTACGTTTTCGATCGAAGTTACCTATCCGAGATCGCTTACGGCGAATATTTCCAGCGAGGAAACATCACGCCCGAAATAAGGCATAAAATCGAAAATAAGTTTAGGGAACTGGGATATTTGTTGGTTTTGTGTCGACGAGACGCCGAATGGTTGGATCGTGATGAGACTGTCACACGTGAACAAAACGAAGCGATTAAACGCCTATTTGAGCAAGCGTTTGATAAAGCGCATATGTTCAAGGTTAGATTAAACCCTGAAGATGATAGTGAAGTTAGCGCCTTGCTTAGAAGGTTAGAGGGAACAATTCGATGAACAGAAGAATTCTACTTATGACATTTGGTAATGAGAGTTCGATCGAGTTCGTGAAGAGCCTAACCAAAACGAATAAGCATTCTTTATGGGGGTGTCATTACGATACGATGAATGCAGGTCGCGCATATCTAACAGCGAAGAGGATCCTGCAAGTTCCATCGCCTTTTGACGAGCCTCATAAATTTTTGGCTCGAGTTGAAGAGATCGTGACAGAAAAAAGTATTACGGACATCGTATACACGAACTGTAAGATGATGAAGTTCGTATACGATAACTGGGATGATGTTCCGGAAAGTATACGATGCGTATCGATTTTACCCGATCGACGCTCGCTGGAGGCATGTTTGTTTAAGCACGTGCTCTACAAGAAGTTTCCTGGAATGTCTCCACTGGTGTTTAGTCGTAACGACGCCGACGCGACAAATGTTCGTTGTTTCGCTAAACCGTTTTACGGAAGCTCCGGACAAGGAACACAAGAGCTGCTAGGTGCACCATCGCAGGAGTCACCGTTATGGGATACGCACGTCATTACTGAGTATCTACCGGGTCAGGAATTTACCGTGGATTGCGTTTCGGATCGACACGGACGCCTCAAAGACTACAACGTTCGCATTAGAGAGCGCATCCGCGATGGTATCACGGCATACGGGAAATCTGTCGCGGATGCCAAGGGCACGATAGAGTCTCTGGTAAGGAAGCTCGCGGAGGAGCTTAAGCTTTCCCACGTATGGTTCGCGCAGTTTAAGTTCGACGCCGCGGGTATTCCCAAGTTACTCGAGGTGAACTGTAGGATTAGCGGATCGTTTTGTATCACCAAGGCGGCGCGAAAGGATTACGTCGCCTGGTTTTGGGATGACTGGAACTCGAAATGGACCATGATCGAGAAAACAACATCCGATCAAGTTATCGCTAGACATATGGCCGTGAAACCTATCGGTCGTCAAAGCTATGTGTTCGACTTGGACGGAACAATTTGCACCGAGACTCGGGGGGAATATCACAATGCGCAACCCATACGCGAGGCGGTTGAAGTCGTAAATCGAGTGTATCGCTCGGGAGCCGAGGTGATCGTTCATACTGCGCGAGGTATGAAAAGATACAACAATGATGCCGCCATGGTTTACGCCATGCTCTATGATACGACTCGATCACAACTTGCATCATGGGGCGTCGAGTACGATAAGTTGATAATGGGTAAGCCTTGTGGTACGCCAATCGACGAAGACGGATTGAAAATTAGGGATGTTATTGATATAATGAATTTACAAAATGAGGTGATACATGACTAATACTGCGCTTTTGATTACTTTGGGTCATCACGCTAGCGTGATCTATTACGACGGGGCGAAGGCAATCGGTTACGAGGAAGAACGTCTTAATAGGAAGAAGGCGACCTCCGACTACCCGCGTAAGGCGCTTAAGTTAATCGAAGAGCAGTGTGAAATAGCGCCCGGATCTCGCGTACTTGTTTCGCATTGGTTCGACGTATTTGGGCCTCAAGCCATCCCGGATGGAAAGTACTTCGATCGTACACACTTTGAAGACTTGGTGGAGCGTTACGACCTACGTCCGGAGTTCGTTTCCGATCACCGCTCAGAATTCCTTACTGGGTCACGCCGGTCACGGCTTACGAGCGCCGTGACCGGCGTGCCGTCCTTTACTCACCATGATGCTCACGCTTGGTCAGCGCTTTCGTTTTTTCGGGATAAGGTTACGACGAAGAACCTTGAGCTCGTCGATACAGACGATACGGTACACGTCGTAGTCGTGGACGGTTTCGGAAACTGGCAGGAGGTGCTTTCGGTTTACGAGATGTCGGCGTCTGGCATCGCAGCCGGCGGTGACCTTAGGCTCGTTAGACGAGTGTGGGGCTACGAACGTTCGATGGGGCTCATGTATCAATTCGCGACGTCGTATTGCGGCATGAAGGAAAACCAGGACGAATATAAGTTTTTGGGTTACGAGAGTCACATTGGAGAAACCCTCGACGAACAAACTCGCGAAAAGCTGAGAGAAGTCGCAGCCATACAGGAAGCAGAGGTGTTCCAATCATTTTTAGGGAATGACCTAATTATGGCGAAGCCCTCGAGTCATAACTCTACTGGCGAGGGAATGATCGATTTGAACGATTTGGCCATGGCGCGTGAGACGTGGCACAAGCGATTCGACGAGGTTTTGGCATCGCTAAACATCGATCCCGACTCCATCGATTCCCGGGAAAAAAGGGTTATCGTTGGCACGTTCGTTCAGATGATCGTGGAAAACGTGTTAGTAAAAGTGGTCTCCGGCTTGGGGATTAAGCACCTTCTGGTCGCCGGCGGGGTGTTCTACAACGTTAAGCTCAACAACCGTCTGCTTAAGCAAATCCCAGGATTATTTAGCGTGATTCCTCTCGCGGGTGATCAGGGTTGCGGCATCGGTATGTATGAGTATTTCGTCGGTCAGTTTAAGTTCGGCGATCTTAAGTGGGGAACCCGCGAATCGTTTAGCGGTTGGCGTGATGTCATGTCACAGGAAGATTTCGATATGTGTAAAGACTACATCGAACACTTCGACGATCGTAACGACTTTACAACTGCGGTAACAAATTCGTTAGCGAATGGCGAGATCGTTAACATAGTCACGGGCCCAATGGAGTTTGGTCCACGAGCGCTGTGTTCGACGACGACGCTAGCCAAACCGACGAAGAAGAATGTAGAGAGAATCAACACGTTGAACGATCGTGATACCGTCATGCCAATGGCACCGGTGATGCCTGCCTCCGAGGCCGCGAACTATTTCGAGCCGGAGCTTTACGAGAGGGTTGTCGGTTCGGATCGTTACATGATTGTCACGTACGATTACTTGGGTGGATCGGGCGAGATCATGGATTATGATGGTGTAACACACGCGTACCCTGTGATGAGTGATTACAGCGGTCGTTTTTCGGGTCGACCGCAGTTCGTCAATAGCGATGATCCGGTGATGTCGGGAATCTTTGATAAGGTCGAGGGTCGCAAGATCCTTATCAACACGTCGTTCAACGCGCACGGTCGACCGATTGTTTTTAACGTCGACAGCGTTTTAGACAGCTACGTCTTTCAGGTTAGAAAAGCGAAAAATCTGGGGTTACAGCCACCACTTCTTTATCTTTGTGATCATTACTCGGGGGGTGGCGATGACGAATAACGGTTTCGTAGACGCGTACAAACCTCCGTTGGAAGAAAACGATTCGTACCTCGTAAGGCTTTCCAGGTTTCCTGTTTGCGAGGTTAATGCGATAGAAGAGGAGTGTGGGAGGACGATGGCGGCTTACGTCGCTGTCAAGTCGCGCATGTTTGAAACGCTCAACGTTGATCCTCGAAGCTTGATCGCTTTTGTGGATTCTCGTCCAAGCTTACGGGGGTTGGGTAATATGCTTGAAGCGTCTGCCAAGCTGGACACAACGAACTACTCTGTCGCGTGTGGCCGGGAAAATGGACTATCCAAGGACGAGTTACTTACGAATGTCCGCGACGTACTCGAGCGAAGTTCTGGCTGTCGTCGATGCGTTGTGAGATTAGCAAACCCCGGAAAGCGATATCTCGAAAGTGTTGAAGATAAGACAATCGACGTTGCATGTACGTTAGCGATTCACTTCATGGTAGATCGCGTTGTTGTTTACATGCGGGCGTCCGACGTTGCTAACGAGCTAATACCTGATCTCGTATTGTTGACGAAACACTTTTTGCATCCCGTGTATGGACATCGTTCTGTACCCATTGAGATATATTCGGGTACCGCTCAAAACATATCGAGTTGGGATAGGATAATGGTATCGTTATCAAATCTAGTCGGGAGTGTATCACAATGACTAAACCCACTCGTTGTTTCAAGGATTTTACCAGCGCGTACCTAAGTCTAGTGGAAGAGCTACGCGATGATTATGATCACATCTCCTCGCCTCGTGGGATGAAGGTTAAGGAGAAGTTGGGCGTAAGATTTGAGATAACAAATCCGCTACACAGGATTCCTTACGTCCCCGCCCGAAAGTTTAAGATCCAGTACATGATCGCAGAGGCGCTTTGGTACTTTAGCGGAAATAATGAGACGGAGTGGATAGCGAACTACGCTCCGTTTTGGTACGCCATCAGTGATGATGGTACTACTGCGAACAGCGCGTATGGGGCGAGGATTTTCAAGACCCATCCGAGAATCGCACAAGGAAATTTGAACCAGTGGGAATACATAAAAAACGAGTTAGAGAACGATCCGGATTCGCGACGGGCGTTTCTACATATCCGAACGCCCGAAGACAGCATCATTGGATTGAAGGATGTCCCCTGTACAATAGGTCTTCAGTTTTTTATTAGGAACGGAGCGCTCGATATGGTTGCAAACATGCGTTCGAGCGATCTTGTTTTAGGAATTTCGTACGATGTTCCTGCGTTTACATTTCTACAGGAATTGATGGCGATCGAGCTAGGCGTGCCCGTAGGAACGTACATCCATGTTTCAAATTCACTTCACGTGTACGAGAGACATTTCGAAATGTTAGACGAGATTCTTGACAAACGAAATGTAGCCGAAAGTAGCTTGTTGAGTTACACGCGTGGTCCTATGAGCCCGATGCCTTTGCAGAACAGTACGCGTAGGTTGTATGTGATTGAAGCGCATCTTCGTTCCTGCAAGCATGTTGACCACGTCGACGAGATCCTGGCCGAGGCGAAGGACCTGGACGACTACTGGTACGATTGGGCACAAATTCTAGCGGCCCATCGCATGGCCATGCTAGGGAACAAAAAGAAAATGAGAAGTTTGATGTATGGTGTTTCGGAGCAACTTAGACCAATCAAATTACTTTTAGGAGAGAACCGATGAGAGTTTTGGTTACCGGTGGGTGTGGGTTTATTGGGAGCGCGCTGGTAAGGAAGCTTCGCGAACAGGATGTGCGAGTCGATGTGGTGGACGACATGTCAGGTGGCGATCTATCGAAACTGACGAACGCTCCACTTCGGGTTGTACCAGCGGACCTGATTAGTATTTACCAAAATACCGACGAAATTGAAGAGCTTGACGGTAACCACGTTCTGGTTATCGAAGGTGATTTCGCTCACCCTCTCGTCTTGAGTAGGATCGCGCAAGGGTTTTACAATTACGTTTTTCATCTCGCCGCCGATCCACGAGTAGAGTATTCCGTCCAGTATCCGGTACGTACCACGGAGAATAACGTTACAAAAACTCTCACGCTTCTTGCCGCATGCGTCGGTAACATTCGTCGGTTCGTGTTTTCTTCGTCGTGTTCCGTATATGGCGATCACTATTCTGGTTCCGACCACGCGACAAACGAATTGGCTACACCTGCGCCAGAGTCTCCTTACGCGTTACAAAAATTAACGATCGATCGATTTTTGCCGATGTTTCATAAGTTTCATGGACTTGATTCCGTTTCGTTACGTTATTTCAACGTGTACGGTCCTGGTCACGATGGGACGGGCGCATATGCGACTGCAGTCGCTGCATGGTGTAATGCACTTAAAGCAGGAAAACAGTTACGCTCTGATGGTGACGGGTCACAAAGCCGCGACATGGTTTATGTTGATGACATCGCCACCGCCAACATCTTGGCAGCGTTGCACGGAGAGGACTTGAAGGGCGCATCCCTTAACATTTGTACGGGCCATTCGGTAACTAATGATGAAATTTTACGAATGATCTGGAAGGCCACTGGACCCTACGAGAGGGTGAATGCGCCATGGCGTCCGGGTGATGTTATGCATACTCTCGGCGATCCAGCTTTGGCGATGAAAACACTTGGATTTCGATCTCAAATATCGTTTGCCGCGGGACTCGAGTCGACGATGAAGTGGTGGGGCTTGCTATGAAAAGTATATGGGTGACAAGTTCGAAGAACGTTTCGAAGCCATGGGGCGAGGAGCGCCAATGGAGCACCGGTGGAACCGGTAGGATATCGGGCAAGATTCTTCGTCTTAACAAAGATTGTCGTAACAGTCTAAAATACAATAAGATCAAAGATGAGACGTTGTTTTTATTGTCCGGTAAACTTTTACTAACATATTCGAACGAGCACCCTCAGGAACACTATGAGTTTCATTCGATGCAAGTTTTACCTGGGGACACGATTAATATCCAGTCTGGGTGTCCCTATCGTATAAAGGCGCTAGAAGATAGTACGATAGTGGAAATTGCCTATCGAACTTACAGCGACGGTGTCGTGCGGTTTCACGATGATTATGGGCGTCACAGTACCGTCGAAGAACATGAGGCTTATCAAAATGCCGAAAAAGCAGAGAAAAGTATAGCGTTAATCGAGGATATTTAATTAGCCTAAAGTGTATAGGGTTATCATGTCTGTAGTCAAACCAGGATCAGTTGATTGTGTAATTTATCATGCGGATTGTAATGATGGGTTCGGCGCGGCGTATGCCGCGTGGAAGCTCTTGGGAAGCCGCGCGGAGTATCATGCGTGTAAACACGGCACAACACCGCCCGATGTGAATGGGAAAGTTGTTGTAATTCTTGACTTCTCTTTTAATAACGCGACCACCAAACGAATGATCGAGGACGCCGAAGCTCTCATAGTAATCGATCATCACAAGTCCGCGATGGTGGAATTACACGATATTTCGAACGCGCTGTTCGACATGGGTCATAGCGGTGCGATGTTATCTTGGGACTTCTTTCACCCGGGTAAAGAAGCACCAAAATTCATTCAGTACATTGAAGATCGAGATTTGTGGAAATGGGAGCTCCCTTATAGTAAGGAGTTTTCTGCGGCATTCGACATGGTTCCGTTTGAGTTTGAAGAGTACTCAAAATTCGAAGACGATTCAGTTTTTGATGATGCTGTGAAACGTGGTTCGTTCATTCTTGCGTATTCGAAGACTGTCGTGAAGAAGGTGAGTGAAGGTGCCCAACCAAGAAGGCTCGACGGTAAGGACGTCCTAGTCGTTAACTCCCCACATTGGATGTCTGAAATTGGTGCCCGCTTAGCCCCCGATTGCGATTGTGCGGTGATATGGTACTGGGATCACATCGATCGTATGACGAAAGTTTCGTTGCGGTCGTTTCATGATACCATCGATGTTAGCGAACTAGCAAAGAAATTTGGCGGGGGTGGTCACAAAAAGGCTGCGGGATTTTCCTTACCTGCCGACGCACACATAGAAGAGATTTTCGATAAGGAAAGTGATGTCTAAAAAATATTCCACGATTGTTGCCGATCCGCCATGGTATCAAAGGGGTGGAGGAAAGATTAAACGCGGCGCCGACAAACATTACGGTATCATGAAAGAACGCGAGATTAAAAGCGTCATGACCAATTTACTAGAAGATAAGGTCGCCGATGACGCTCATCTTTACCTTTGGGTCGCTAACAATCATTTACCCGAAGCGCTTAGGATAATCGAGCACTTAGGGTTTCGATATATCACCAATCTGGTGTGGGCAAAATCTAGATTTGGTTTGGGGAGATACTTTAGGGGACAACACGAACTTTGTCTATTCGCCGTAAAAGGGAAGGGCTTTGCCAATCGTACAGCGTCCAATAGCGTTTCTACGTTGATAGGCCAGGATTTGGTGAAACCTACCCGCCATAGCGCAAAACCGACTCAACTTTATGACTTGGTTGAATCACGTAGTCACGGTCCTTACTTGGAGCTGTTCGCACGACATCAACGTCCAGGCTGGGACGCATGGGGAGATGAGATAAATGACGACGACGCGACCTGATTGGGATGAAATATGGATGAGCGTCGCCCAGACAGTCGCGCGACGTTCTTACGATCCTCGTCATCAAGTGGGGGCCATCGTTGTTACCGTGGATAATACTCAGGTGCTTTCGGTCGGGTATAACGGTAACTACTCAGGGGGTCCAAACGAAGTTGAGTCTACGACGCCGGGTCAGTCCGGTATGATCCACGCGGAGATTAATGCGCTCATAAAACTGGACTATAATAACCCGAAGCGTAAGAAAATGTATGTTACGCTTTCGCCGTGCAGGGCCTGTGCAAAGGCCATCGTAAATGGTGGGATCGACGAGGTGATTTACGCTGAGGAGTATCGCGACGTGTCTAGTCTCGATATCTTTCGCGACGCCAGTATTGAATTTCGCAAATACAACCGGGATTGATACTTATAAGCCAGAACCGGACTTGATAATGAATTTGGAAAACAAGCGATTCCGCGAAGCGTTGGCTCAAAAAGTGTGGATGTCCATCGACTTTGACGCGGGACCGTTGTTACGCGAAGGGTCTCTTCGCTTGCTTATGGAAGAAGTAACCGACGACGAGCTCCAACAACTGGCGACGCAAGCAAAAGAAGCCCGGGATTCGCTCCAAGCGCTAGCGAATAACATGCCTGGACAAGGGTTTACTACGTCGAAAAAGTTCATGAAGAACATCGCGAAGGAACTTCCTACTCCTGATAGCGTGATTGCCTTGGGTTTGGAGGGCGTCGGAAAGGATCGCCTCGCCGCGGAAATCTCTAAGGCCACGGTCGCAATAGATAAGATCACATCAGCGAATGCTAGTATAGTAAAAGCGTTCGAGGTACTAAAGCAAAATCTAGGAAAGAACGAAGTCGTCGCAAAAGCGAAGGCCGGCACGCTGTCTTCCGAGGAACTCGAACTCTACAACAACGCGCCCTTTAGCGAGTTCATCGAAAAGGTCGAGGATTGGACGTTGACGCCCGCACAAATAAAGAAGGGAATCACAAGAGCGTATCAACCACCGCAGCCCGCAAAAGGCTTTTTGAAGAAGCTACAACGATGGATTGGTTGGGAAACGACACCGCCCGATGATCAGGCGATGTTAACGGATTTTTTGAGCATTCCCCTTGCTTCCATTATAGGCTTCGAACCACCCGCAGCCGTTGCAGCCGAAATGGGTTCGGGACGAGAAGAGACGCAACAAGTACTTCAGGACACTCTCGGCGCCGTACAGGACGATGTTGAGGCGAGTATCGAGGCGGGGGAATCTGGCGAGTTTGAAGAAGAAGCGGTCGAAGACGATGTCGGGGGTGAGGGCGAAGAGGAAGCTGAGGAGGAAGCTGAGGAGGAAGCTGAGGAAGCTCCTGCGCCCGCTGGGAAAGTGAAGCTCGTCGGAACTATGTTTAAGTACAAAGATCCGGATGATCCTGAGAAGGGCGTTGAGTTTAGAGACGAATCGTGGAAAGAGGTTGTACAAGCCGTTGTTAATAAACCCAATACGAAAAACAGGAAAAGGTTTATTAGTTTGATGAATGCTGTTGCGGATAGAGAGCTTTTCGAATCGAGACAGCGCGTGGGTTCTAATAGGTGGATGATTTTAGCGGGGTTGAGTAATGAACAAAACGATAGTTGAGTCGATGCGCAGGGTTTTACTTCGCAGGATTGTCGAGAACCTGGATGAGGCAGACGTGTATGATGAACGTGGGAACATGGTCATTGCGAAAGATCTAAAGGTTAGACATATCCCATCGCAGTTTGAGTATACCGTTGCAGAAATCATTCGAGGTCGCGAAGACTCCGGCATGAGTATTGTATTGAGAGCGCCGGAGGAAGCTCGCTTCACGCCGCCAGGATACACAGAGGAGGTCGAGGGTGAGGGCGATTTTATCGTAACCCAAGGCGAGTTCGAAAAGGATTACGAGGTGAAGTGATGCAGGTGAAACTCGAAGAGCTTATAGACGTAAAGGCGATAAAGGAAAAGATCAGAAGCGAAATGGGACTTAACGAATCGTACGTAGTTCAGACGCCTGTGATAGAAGTTACGACGGAGCTATTGAGCTTGAAGTCGAAACAGATCTTAAAGGATATGATTGATTCCTACGCCACGGAGTTGAATTTCGTAAGCGCGGAACTCGATACCGCATCTCGCGACTTGGCAATGCCAAACGCGTCTCGATACGTCGCGTTGAAAGCTCAAGAAGGAAGACTCTTACAACTTAGCTTTTTATTGGGTCTTCACGTTACCAATATTTCCGACGTTCAGTCTGTGTTGACGATGGACTCTTTAGCGTTTATGCGACTCGAAAGGGATTTCGGTTCATTCGATTTGTGGCAAAAGGACTTCATAGCGTGTGCGATAGGCAGCACGTGTTACTCGGTGACGGCCTACAATTTCGAGTTGCGTCGATACATGAATCTCATAGTCGATGATAACCATCCACTTCCTCCTTCGATCGTGCCTATTATCTCGTTGTGTGTGATGCCGCAGCTTTACGTTAAGGATTATCTAGACGATCGTAAGTCTTACATTTTTGCTATGATGAAAGAGCTTGCGTGGGATAGAATCGAGGCGCGTGTTAAGCGAGCGGAAGCTGCGGCCGCGGCATACGAGGGACGACGGTTATGAGTTTGAATTTCGAAGAAGTGCGCAGGAACACGCGAAGTCGCTTGATGCGTGAGACCGCCGCAGGCGAAGCGGCCGAGGCTTCCGATGAACGAACGTTCGCCGACGAAGAGGAGACCGACGAAGAAATTGAGGCAAAAAAAGAAAAGAAAGAGTTTTCGGAATCCAGACGGTTTAGCTTGAAGGTCTTGCTCGAACAACCCGAGGAGGACGAGGAGGAAGAAACGGAGGATATTTTCGGAGACGATGAGGCAGGTGAAGATGAAGGTGATGAGGGTGATGTCGGTGACGAGGGTGGAGGCGACGAAGCCGAGGGCGGAGAGGAAGCCGAAACCGAAGCCGAAGCCGAAGAGGAAGAGGAAGAGGAAGTAGTGGATGTTACGCCTTCGGAAACTGAGGAGCTTGGTAAGTCCGTCGACGATGCGCTTGAATCTATCCTCGTCGATTACGAGTCGAAGGCAAGAAAGTCCGCAGTGGTTCAGTCCGAGTCGCGATACTCTTTGCGCAGGTACCTTATCGAGGAAGTCGAGGGCGATTTGGACGTTGACAGGTTTACGACCGATGTCGCGCGCTTGGTTATGAACTACGATAATCTTTTAGATATGGAAGCCATTATCGTTAACAAGGCTATACAGTTTCTCACGTCACATTATAATGAAGAATTAGCTGAAGAGTTTCTTGAGTTGCTCGATGTTAAGCACGGGATCGTTATTGGAGAAGAGGAGGAGATCGAACAACCTGTTGCCGTTGGCACGTCGGGCGGTGGCGGCGGCGGTGTTGTGTGAGTGATCGATACGTTGATTTTGAGACAAGAACGTCCGTTCATATCACGCTCACAAGATCAACGCACGCTGAACTTAGAAAGCTACTGATCGATCATGGTCTGTCTATGCAACAGGTTTTTAGGGAATTTACGAAGCTTTTAGTAGATCGTGATGATCGTATGGTTTCGATACTACAAAGGCTAGAACGAGAAAAGAGAGAGAAAATTGTTACCAAAGTGGCTGCGACAGATGCTGAGTCGATTTTTCGAGCGATCGAAAGAGGTAACCCACTCGCAAAAAATTGACGCGTTGAATGGATGCGTCGAAGATCTTACACGACAAGTGGGTGAACTACGGATCGCGTTAATAAAGACGCAAAATGTACTTGGCGATGTTTGTCGGGCCCAATCGGAATTTATGGTCGAATTCGAGACGCTGATACGAATCGCGCAGGTAGCACAGACGCAGCTAGAATCCGAGCGGGCAATCGAAAAGAAAGAAGACCCAGACGTATGGAATTAATGAAAGTCAGGACTCAACTCGTGTTACTGGCTATCGTCTTATTGGTTGCCCTAGCTGGGGGTTATGCGATAGGCGCAAAAATCGAAAGGGATTCGGCAGCGAAGTCTTTTACGGAGCTACTCTCTTCGAAAGAAAAGCTATACGAAGAGGTCGAGATTGTAAGAAATAAGTCGTCCACCTTAGAAAAATCGATTCGACAACTGTCCGATAAAAACACGGAGCTGCTAGATCTGGTCGCACAGCTACAGGCAAGACCGGAAAAGATTCGCTACATTACGATAACAGAGACGGTGATAGAGCCATCCAAACCCGTTCTTGAGACCGTCGACTTACCTTCAGAACACGTGTTCTTGTTGGACGATAGACTAGCGGTCGCGAGATTCGCGTACGATCCGGAAGTCGAGAAACCCTACACTTTCGAGACGTACGGTTTGACGTTCAGAAATTCCGTCATCATTTCGGAAAAAACCACGTCCGGTTTATTACAGATATCTTCGACCGCGGATCCTGATAGCTTCATGGAGTTTCCTATCGATTCTCTAGAGGTGAGATCGATAAACGAACAACCTCTCTTTGAGCCTCATATCGGGGTCGGTCTAACGTTCTCGGCTACGGAACAACCCGATTTGTTGGGGTCGGTTTTTTTGTCGTTTTTACATCCACACGAAAACGTCGATGTTCTGGGCATTCGTATCGGTGCTAATGGTCAAACCGCGCAATTCGGTATCGACGCTGTGGGGTATAACATCGCCGCGCACGTTCCCGTGATTACCGATTTGTGGATTCACGTCGGCGTGGCGATAGATATTCATGCCCAGCCTTCGGGGCATCTTAGTTTGGGAACGAAGTTTTAATAGCGATAGAATGAAATACTTATTGCTGAGGTGATTTAATGAACAAACAACGAAGAGCGTTGGACAAACTCGTCGAAGCCGTCTTGTTCGAAGGCGCTTTACGCGAAGACTTTGGAAGCAGGACTTTAGCACCGGGCAATGATACGGGGTTCGATCCGGCCGTTGGAAATACCACGATGATCCAACAAACAGTAAAGGCCGCTCCGAACGATACCATGGGCGAAGAGGTGCCCTTGATTCCGTCGGCGGAGATGACAGCACAGTTGACCGGTGAAATGCCTCCTATTAATGATGATGAATATGTTCCCGCGTCAGTGGCTCAATTTGGCTTGGCGATGCAGGCGTTGGCTGACGATCTCTCCGCGGAAGACCTTGCGAAGCTATATCGAACGGTGAAGCAAACTTTAGGCGATCGAGTTGCGGAGGGCGTCATCGTGGAAGCGAACCCGCAATCTTCATTGTACTGGGAAGACCTCGACGACGAAGAGCTTTACGCCGACATGGATGAGGAGGAGCGAAAGGAGTTGGATGACATGATCGCACAACTCAAGTCCCAAAAGGCTTTCGTACCGTGGTCAGACATTGGTACGTCCAAGGATCCCATCCATAAGATCAGGGGTGAGACGGAAGAAGAGGTAGAGATCAAAGACGTCGTGGAACCCATAGAGGTCACCCGCGACGGAATGAATCTTGAGGATTTGGCCAAGGAACTTGGGTTGAAGAAAGCGTCTGGTGCGAGACAGTCCGTGGCAAGAATCGTTAGACGGACAAATGTGGTGGATCGGTTGATGTCCCCGCAACAGTTGACAGGATTGCAAACATACGCCACCATTCAGTTTATTCGGGGCATCACGCCTCACGTAGAAGAAGATGATGTAGATGAACTTAAACTAAACAGGGATGTAGTTCGTGGCTTGGATTCGTACCGGTTCTTCTTCGTGAAGTCGTTCATCTTACCCATTTACAACAAGATATATCGACAGACGCGTAAAGATATCGAGGGTCGATTAGTCAGAAGCGGGTTTCCAAAAAGGTCCGCCGCGACCGTAGCGAACATTCTTTTTGGCGAATCGATGACAACACCCGAAAAACTTAAAACGAAGATTCAAAAGGACGTAAGCGAGCAGGGGTCTTCGGTCGGCGTAGACGAACTACTCGACAGACTCAAATCGATGTATCCTACCCTTAAGGACTTGGCGGATCTGGAAGGATTCGATATTGGCGCCCTCGCCCGCGAGCGTTGGGACGGTTTGGGTAAGGCGAGAAAAGAAAAAGAGATTCTGGCTGCGCTAGAAGAAACCCAATCCTTTCAGGACGAACTCGATGCGAAGGAAGATTAGCGAAATCATGGACGAATACCTGCAAGATAGCGATCGGTCGAGGTACGATTTTTTGCCACCGCTACGCGAGATGCACTTGGATTCGTATAACGAGTTTCCCGTAAGTCCCGTATCTTCGGACTGGGCCTTAAGTCCGTGTGGAAAAAAACTTGAAAGACAGTTTACCTTTCCGAACGTACGGTCCAGAAATGCGTTCGTGTTGGACATCATGGAGCTCGAAAACTCTTCGGGTCATCACGTAGACTATAACGTCAGTGATACTGACGTCTTCGTCGTGTTACAGACGAAGGACCTCAATATGGTTACCGATCTGGATCTTGAGTGCTCGAAACGACTCTCGGACTGTGCTGTAGACGTCCGCCATTCGAGGCTCTGATGGAGGGTCACGTCTTTATGAGCGAGGAGCTTCGCGGTCGAGTAAGGGAATCGACTTCTTTTCTTGGCGACGAAATGCTAATCGTTCGTAGCGAAAACGGGGAACAAACTTTCACTGGGGGGTATCGTAATTTTTTTCTTTCCCCGCATCTGATTAAAGTTATCGGTTCGTTGATCGAAGAGTTTCCCGCGTGGTTGTGCGAAAACTTAGGGCAGAAGGTTACACTCACGCTCGTCTTACGTGGCACAAAAATAACGCGAAATGTTTTACTCACCGAAGTTTCCGTAAGTTTCGATGATAATTCGTGGATCGTCGGCGGAGAGATACTTATAAACGAGGTTTCGACATGAAAAAATTTCAATTTGATAAGTTCATGCAGGACATCGCTCAACGCGAACAGCCCCGTAATGATATAAAGGAGGCGCCCGAAACGCCGCAGGAAAAACTTCTACGGAGGCATCGGGAAAACTATCGTCACCGTATACGTTGGGCAAAAAAGAAATGAGAAGAAAAATAAACCCCAGACAACTTCGCTTGCTTAAGAAGCACCTTGTGCGAGAAAACGAAGAGCTTAGACAGGATCGTGCCGCGAAGCGACAGGAACCATTTCGATTACGTCGCAAGAAGCAAGAGGCGCAAGTGAAAGAAGAGGAAGAGATCGAAGTCGAGGAGGATACCGAAGCCAAGGTCGAGGAACCCGTAACGACGGAAAAGCTTGCTGCTGTTCCGACGTATAACGTGGTGAAGGATAAGCTTAACGTCGTGCGCAGCGGAAAATCACTCGACGATGCCGAGATTGGTACACAACTCGAAACGTACTTTAACGATCTCACGGACGCCGAAAAACTTGCACTACTCGCTTATCTCGAAGCATTCGCAGAGATAATTTCGGGTGGCGAGGATGCGCAAAAGGTCGAGGAACCGGGACAGAGTCCGTATGGTATTGAGATGACGCTCAAGCGAACCGGTAGCGAGACCAAAACGCTGGTCGCAAAGGACAAGAAGCCCCGCGCAGTCGCAGCGCAAGACACGCCCATCGTGGTAGGTGAATCTGCGAGGGGTAAAAGAACACTAAAGAAAATACTTTTGGGAAACAACTAAAGCGTGCACTCGCAAATCGTCTCGTGTGCCAAACCCACGACGATGTCCCAACACCACTCGTTGGGAAACACCTTGGCCGTGTACTCTTCTAGATGATAAATGTTGGGCGCTTCAAACTCATAGGGATAAAATTCCTTATCATCTCCATCATCAAAAACGACCATTTCTACACTCGGGTCGACCAAAAGACATACACCCCAGCTATCGCTTTCCCACCAGTTGTTTTCGAACTCTGCTTTCGTTTCTAAGAATTCCTGCGCGTCTTCTGGGGTATGACACGAAAATAAGCACAGTAACAAAAGAAAGAACATAGCAACCTCCTGTTGATAATTAACCTTGAGGTAAAGATGCCAGCGAAAGAACGAGATACGTTACAAGAATTTTTTGACCTGAATGATCTTAAGGCAGGCATCACCCACGTAAGAGATGCGTCAAAAGTTGTTTTACGCAGCATCGCAGGAATCACCGATGCGATGTTGTTACCGTTTAGGGTATTTTTTTCCATAAGAACATCTACTGCGCTAAAGAAGTTTGAGAACTATTACGATAGACGCCAAGATCGCGAACGTGAAATCGAGAATGAGCTTCGTCAATTGGGAGCGTACGACTTTAATCCGGATACGATTTTGTTGAATCCCGCCATGGCGCTTGTGGCGATGCCGGTCGCGGCAACGAAATTCATTTTCGATGAGGCCGGGGCCGGCGAAATACCTTCCTGGATAAAGAAAGCCCAGGACGAACTAGCGGACGAGCAACGTCGCACCACACGTGCAATTGAAGACCAACCCGGGTTGTTGGGCCAGTTATCGAAATTGTTTTTTATCACGGCCGGTCACGATCCCGTGGGCGATTTGATTTCCGAAGCCGCAAAGATCGCGAGTACAGACCGCGAGGCACTAGAGGTTTTTCAAGCTGCAGGTATAGACCTACAAAGTATGCAACAAGCATTTTTTGAGGAAACAATTTCGTCACTCGAAAGCTTGCGTGATACCGTGAAACGCCGCGAAGAGATATTCGAAAAGATGTTATCCGCGAAAACCGCCGACGACCTATTGGCGATAACCAAACTAGCCAAGCAAATTTCTCCTGAATTCGATTCCCGCGAGGTTGAGACGAAGATCAAGGAGTTCGAGGCGGGCGAAAACGATGATCCACAAGCGATCAATCAGGCGATAGCTGGAATCGTGAAAGAAGGTTCGAGCGAGCTGAAGGGCGAGATCGAAGAGGTGATGAGTAAGTTTCCCGACGTTGGTGACTTAGAAAAATCCCCCCACCCCTTAGCTTCGAGCGTTGTTGCTCTAATCGAAGAGATTAACGACCTGACGCAGAAAATGTGATTAACACTTCTCGTTTTGTGTATAGTGTTTATATGCAACGAAGAGGTAATAATGTCGCAACAGTGGATTCCAGAATTTTGTTATGAAGAGGCCGAGGACGGTGTAACAGCTAGTCTTCCTTTCGTTCCTGTACCCGAAGGGCACCAGATGCCAGAACTCGTTTACGTGTTCGAAAGTCGAGAGACTGGTACGTTTGAACCCGGACCAGAAGGTGAAGAGATACCCATCACGGAGATGACGCTACACCAATATTGCGATATGGCTATTTTGAAGGAGCGAATGTCGCCTATGGAGTACGATAACGTTCGTTTTACATTGGGACTTGAGTCGCTACAGAATGCCGCAATCAAGGGTCAAAAGATTACCGACAACGTTCGCAAAAACCTGTCCGATACTTAGCGGGACGTCACGTTTGTACACCTTCGTAAACAACGATATAATATTCATATGTCGGTTATAGGAGGTGAACGTGTATTTGTCCCGCGAACAATCCCTACAGGCTTTACGTAATATGAAGCGGTTTAACAATAGGCTTAGGCTTTTGTTTTCGAATTTCGATATGAACCTAGAAGCCGATCTAGGTCGACGTAACATTTTGTTATCGGGGGCCCAAGAGAAGTTTTTCGCGGGCGCTTTGCAAAGCGATTTCCCCGAAACGAGAAACGACGGTCACACAGGAGAACCGGATATTATAATTCCAGAACTTGAAAAAGAATTGGAGTGCAAGCTTACGACAAGGTACCAATCGTCGGGTGCGATCTCCTTTCAGACGGACTCCATGTCTTTCGAGGGAAAGCCGGATGGCTTGGATTTTTTATACGTGGTTGCCGATAAGATGTTTGAATCGTTTGCGGTCTTACATTTTTCCAACCTTAATCGCGATGATTTTCACGAGGAATCTCCAGGCGCCCGCGGTCGCGTTCGTATGAAGAAACATTGCGGAATGAAGAAGTGTAATGTTTTGGTCGGATCCGTAGAGGACCGCAAAGAAGCATACATTCGTAGATACCAGCTCGAGCTTGGCGCTACCGATACGCAACGTTTAAAGCGAATTGCAGAATTGCAGTGCCGAATGGCTAGTGAAACGCCCTACAAGGCTAAGAAAACCCGTTCGACGATCGCTCGGGAAAACCTTCGCTTCTTAAAGAAGACGGCTCGTTTGGAAAGCAAGATCCGCGCATGGACCAAAAAATCAGGTAGTTATACTGTGAATCTTGAAAAAATTGGAGACGAAGAATGTCAAAGTTTAACCTGCGCAGCGTAGTGCAACAAGAAATCCAGAAGGCGCTCCAGAATCGCCGGGATCCCGGGGCCCGTGATGAGATTGCACGACTTCAACGAACTAAGCGCTTATCACATGTGTACGGGTTTAGCGATTCTGGTTTCGATTCGGGATACAAGAAAAGCCCCAAGTTTGCTGGACCAGGACACACCCACGGGTTTTTAGGACCCGGATTTAAGAAATAGACGGAGCTAGAAGATGATGAACGTTGGTGACATCGCATACATTCGTATATCGACTCGGGGATCGTCGAACAAAGCGTTGATCCCTATCAAGGTGACAGAGCGTCTAATTCGGGAGAACCTCGATGGAAAGGCCATTTCGTATATCGTGAGGGGACCGACTGGCGAAGATTACGAGATTGACCCAGACCAGGAGGAGATTTACGTGACGCTCGACGAGGCACGCAAGGTCGTCACGCAGGAGGCCATGTCATACGTCGACAAAGTGATTACGAAAGCGCGCTCGTTCGAACAGAAGTATTTCGGTCGGGACATCGCTTTACATAACGTTCAACCCCTGGTGGAAGATGACGACTCGAACGCTGCTGCTTCTTGATGGCGCGAACCTCATGCAACGTGCTCGGTTTGCGAGCCGACGAAACCTAAAGGGTGGCCATTGGTCAATCGTGTATTCGTTTTTTCGATCGCTTCGTCCATTGGTTGAGAAGTTTCAACCTCAAAAAATTGTGCTTGCTCTTGAGGGTCGACCAGTTCGTCGATTAGAAATGCACGAAGGATACAAGGCGAATCGTACATACGACGACTCTGACAATTACGGTGAGCAACGACGAGTCATTCTGGATTTGTTGAGGCATCTACCCATTGATGTTGTTCGGCATCCGGAACGTGAAGCCGACGACGTCATCGGATATTTCGCGTTACGGGGAGACTGGGATCGTCGAGTAGTTGTGTCGAGCGACACGGATTTTATTCAATTGATTAACGCCGACAGACGCTGCGAGGTTTACAATCCCATCGCCAAGAAGATGCGAAATGCACCCTGTGACGATTATGTGGGTTGGAAGGCGCTCGTTGGTGACAATTCGGATAACATCGCGGGGTTTAAGGGCGTCGGTAATAAGACGGCGCTTAAGATGATTGAAGATCGAAAGAAGCTTCTCGAGTTTCTCGAGAAGAAAAGCGGACACGAAAAGTATGAGCAAAATCGAAGCCTTATTCAATTCGAGCAACTTGATATCAATGATGTTGAACATTCGACCGGCGTCGCCGAGTGGGATCATCTTTACGAGAGGTTCGAGGGTTTGGGCTTCTGGTCGATGATAAACAAAACCGCATGGCCAAAGTATGTTAAAACGTTCGAAGGAGTTGAGAATGATCGATGAGCCACTTAGCGATGTACGCCAGCGAGCCTTACGAGGGCATGGAGTTATTAGCGAATCTGAGATTGCGATTAAGGTTGGCGACTTGTATGTTGCGCAGAATATTGTGACAGGGGATCGCCGCGAAATTACCATCGTGGAACCAGTTACGGAAACAAAACAAATCTTGAGGGGCTAATGAGTCGTACCGATAAGATCGTCGAGTTTGACCTCGATGCTCGTCGCAAAATGCTCGAGGGCATTAACGTTTTGGCTGATACGGTAAAGGTGACGATGGGACCCCGTGGAAGAAATGTCGTCATCGAACGGGAAGACGGACCGCCGGTGCTAACCAAAGACGGCGTCACAGTCGCCCGGGCGCTTAATCTTCGGGAGCAATATAATGATTTGGGCGTACAATTAGTTAAGGAGGCCGCCGGACGAACGGCCGAAGAAGCTGGGGATGGAACGACGGCATCAACAGTTCTGGCTCAGGCGCTGTGCTCGGAGGGAATGCGAGCCCTGGAGGCGGGTTACGATTACGCGGAACTTAAGCGCGGGATGATTTACGCCCACGACCAGATTCAGGAAAACTTGGTTGCGATGACTGATCCAGTCAAAGATGCAGACCAGGTGCTTAACGTGGCATTGATCAGCGCGAATGGCGAGAAGCATATCGCGAAATTAATTGTTGAAGCCATCGAATCAGTTGGTCCGGAAGGGCCCGTAACGGTTGAAGAAGCGAAGGGGTTTAAGAGCTCTCTCGAGATCATAGAGGGCACGGAAGTCGATAGGGGATACCTATCCCCTTATTTTGCCGATGACCAGCAGAAGATGGTTTGTACGCTCGAAAGCCCGCGAATCCTAATCGTCAACAAAACGATAGCCAGCATCCAGGAAATCGTTCCTGTTCTTGAGCTGGTACATACTAGCGGCTCGTCGTTACTAGTCGTCGCAGATGGGATCGAGGGAGAAGCATTACAGATGCTTGTGCTGAATAGAATGAAAAACATTCTAAAAGTTTGCGCCATCGCTTCACCCGAGTTTGGACAAGGTCGCGTTAATGCGCTCGACGATCTTGCACTTTTGGTGGGGACTCGGGTTTACGGTGCGGGTGAAATTGATGAACTTAAAGATGTGAAGCTGAACGACTTGGGTACGTGTGAAAAGATTTACATTCACAGACGTAAGAGCATTTTTGTTGGAACGAACTCGGGATCGGAAAACGTCTCCGAGCGTATTACGGTACTTCGAGAAAGTCTCGAAGACCCGACGCTGGTGGACGATCATAGGAAACAAGTCGACCGGAGGATCCGGCGATTGTCGTCGGGCATATGCGTTCTTCGAGTAGGCGGCAGCACCGAAATAGAACTACAGGAGCGAAAGGATCGCGTCGACGACGCTTTGCATGCTACGCGCGCCGCGGTTCAAACTGGCATTTTACCTGGTGGAGGGGTGGCACTTGTCAAGGCAGGTCGAAAGATGAAGACGCCCAAGAAGAGTTCGGCTAGCTTTCGAGTAGGTATCGATGTCGTCGCTCGAGCGTGTGAAGCGCCACTTCGTCAAATCGTTGAGAACGCCGGAGGCGTTCCAGACATCGTTCTTCAAAAAGTTCAGGGATCGCGTTCGCCCGTGTACGGCTATGACGCGAGATCAGAAAAGTACTGTAACCTTATTGAAGGGGGTGTAATCGATCCAAAAAAAGTTGTAAGTAGTGCAATAGAGAATGCAGTCTCTGTTGCGGTTAATTTCCTTTCGGTCGGTGCGGCAATGATAGAAGATTTGTCGACGACTTGAGTGCAAATTTTATCAGGACGTGGTATAATAATATTGTGGTCGGGGTGTTCTTTCGATCATATGTGTTTATCTTCTAACTAAGGGTACATGAGGTAACTGATGTCTGGTATCGAGATCGCGTTACGCGATCAATTGATCGAGATGGATGAGGACGAGCTTCGAGCTCGTATGCGAAATATTCGACGGGCTATTCGGAGGTGTTTGAATCGGGATAAGCGTATGCAACTTGAGGTGGAGTGTTGTTACTTTTATCGAGAGATTGAGATTCGAGCGCAGCGACGATCTGCACACGCGAAGTACTTAGCAAGCAAAAACAGAAACAGAAGGGAAAATAGGGGGGTCGTATGAGTCTATCGGCGTACTTTGATGATGTCGGTTCTTACAAACTTTTAACCAAAGAGGAGGAAGTTGCGCTTTCAAAGCGCATCGAAAAAGGTGATAAGTATGCGCGAGATCAGATGATCTCCGCGAATTTACGATTAGCAATTTCTATCGCAAAGAAGTATCAAAACCGTGGTATAGATCTAGAGGATCTAATCCAAGAGTCCAACGTGGGTTTGATGAAGGCGGTTGAGCGCTTCGACTGGCGACGAGGTTACAAGTTCTCCACTTACGCGTGTTGGTGGATTCGCCAGGCGGTGCTTAAGCACATCAACACCCAAAAGTCGGACGTTCGAATTCCTGGTCACATTCGGTTGATGGCGTGGAAAGCCAAGCGTTACGCCGACGAATACGAGGATGCGTTGGGGATTAGGCCTACCGACGAAGAACTGGCGGAAGCGCTCGACGTAACCGTCAACGCTTTGAAAAAGATGCGCTCGATGCACCACAATTTCGTGTCGCTCGATGCGCAGGTTGGGTCCGTGGAGGGCTCGAGAAAGTTGGGTGATGTTATCCCGGACGAATCCATTGTGGATCCGGGTCAGAATCTCGACAGCGAAAAGATTGAAGTGATGGTCCGGGAAGCGCTTCGTGGACTTAGCCCACGCGAGGAAGCGGTTTTACGCATGCGCTTTGGTCTAGGACCTACCGAAAGTGATGACCTATTTTTGAAAGGAGAGAATAAATGAGTATGCCCTCAGGAAAAACGTTCGATCATGGTTACGGGATCTCTGCGCCCGAAGGTATGGGATATCGGGAAATCGCCGAAAGGATGACGGAAGCGGGTGATAAGATGAATCATTCGACAGCGCGCAACGTGTTACTTCGCGCGCTGGAGAAAATCGCCGAGCCCTTGGTCGACGCATTCTCTGTAGAGATTGGTTCGAACTCGTCGATCGTCGCCAAAGATCCTCGGTTTCAAGAAAGCATGATTGCTCTCTTACACGATATTTATGACTGATGTTTTCGATTTTAACGCAACGCTTACGGAGTCTAACCGGTCACACGGCCGTTTTGGAGGCGTGCGAGTGGGACGAGGATCTCATGAATAGAGCATTTGAGGATTTAAACGAAGCGATCGGTAGGTATAGCGGATTGAGACTAGAGGATCTTGTCGACCATATTCGCAAATCGATGCGCGCCCGTAGTTGGGATGACGAAGTGATTAGACATCTTCTCGCGCTTGTGAAAACAGAAGTAGAGGGAGAGCTTAACAATATGAGGGGTGAAGCATGAAAGTTCCATGGAGTTTTTTTTCCAAACGACGAGGTTACGATCTTTCCAAGATGTTGGAGGGGGGAACGTTTAAGACCTACGCCGATTACGCGGGGTGGTGTGAAGGCAAGGGCGTGGACCCGATTGGTGAAGCGGAGTTTAATCGATTGCTACCAAAGCCATCGCTACCGAAGCCACCGGTGAAATCAAAGCGTAAACCCAAACCGCCCACAAAACCCAAGTCGACTTCGATTACGCCGAAGTCCGTCACAAGGAAAAGAAAAAGTGTACCCAAAAATGAAAATCCAGTTGGCACACAACGCGGTGGCAAATCTGGTGACGGGAAAGATTAGCGTATCGATCGGTGATGTTACTCTCGATATGGACTATGATAATTTTCTACGGTTTGCTACCGAAATGCAGGAGGTCGCTTTAAGTTTTTCAGCGTCGATGGATATTCAATCGTATGCTTGCGAAACATGTGGCAGTATTAATGACGTCGTACAAGAAAAAGAACACGAATAAATCTAACGAACTGTGGTTTATCAAACCCGGGCAATATATGTCTGCTACGGATAATCGCTTCGTTACGTTAAAAAACATCGAACCGTGTTTGTTGCTTGAGGACGGTTCGATGGATTCTTCGGATCCTCGTTACATTGTGTTTGTAAATAACGAACACTTAATAGCTAGGGCCGACAGCGTTACACAAACAGGAGAAACCTATGAAACAATTTGTACTTGAGCTGGCGCAAAAGGTCAGTGAGATCGAAAACGAAAAGAAACTTTTGTCGCAACAGATGAAAGACACCCTAGAAGAATATACGGACAAACTGGATGTTACTGCGTTCAAGGCAGCTTTAAGGATCGCGAAGATTAAGTCGACCTATAGGGGTAGTGACGATGAACTAGAGAATATTCTTGAAGCGCTGAATGTCTCGATCGATTGAAACTAGCATTTACTGGTAGGTATTTATGATTCGAGGACTATAATGAAAGTTTTAGACGACGCAGTGAGCCTAGCGATAGCAGGTACGAAACTTACACCGAAACACGTAGAAGCTCTTACACAAGCCACTGTGCTCGATCTGATCGATTTGGGTTTAAGCTTTCCGGAAATCGAGGCGCTTAGGCGTCTCGTTCAAGGGGAGGCACAACGTAATAAGTCGCAAGACGTGACGTACCCTTTCGCCGAGGGAAAGGCGAAGCTTGAGGCCCTGTTGAAAGAGGAGTTGGACACCATGCTGGACCTACCGGTCCTCGACATCGAAGGAGAGTTTTCTTTCACTGATGATGTTGGCGACTATGACTGTCACGGCGCCGGTGCTGCAACGATGGCGCGCCAACAGCTTTACACGATCGCCCAGACGGCGCAGGGTCTCTATGACTCGTTGAGTGACGACGATGACATCCCTGCCTGGAGCCAGTCTCACATCGCCCAGGCGCAACAAATGCTAGGTAACGTGGCCGAGTACCTCGAGTACAAGAATCTCACCCGCGAAATGGAACACGGTTGAGGATAAAACCTTTCCGCAGTTGCGGAACCTCTAGAGCGAAAGTCCGTACTTGTCACTAAGGTATTGTTTAACCATTGTAGCGTCACCGGTGCCCAGAAGTCGGTTGTAAACCAGGATCTCACACACGTTAATGGCACCTGCATTCCCTCCGTCGTTCTCCGCGCCTACGCTAAACGCACCGCCGCTGACGTCTCCAGTGGCCGATGTTGTTGTGATCGTGTCGGTGGTACCGTCGCTAGCATCGACCTCGAGTTTGAGCTGCGGGCCACCTCTGTACGTTCGAACGTAAACGTATCCTTTACCATTGTAGTTGTTGGCTGTGGTCGCGACTCTCTGTTTTGATCCTGTCTGTAATAGTCCCCTAATTTTTTTGTTCATATACATTACAGCAATGCCCGGCGCGGAGGAACTGATCGCAGACGTAGTTGATAGGATAACCTTGTTACCCGAGTTTGGGATGTCCACGACCATGTAAACGTCGTATTCGTTGTTTCCGAAGTCGAATGCCGTTGTAGAACTTCCCACGAGATAATCGTTGCTACCGTCGAAAGTCAACGCAGCCTTTCCATTTTGCGCGCTTGCGGTTATGCTAGGTCGTTTCGACGCCGATAACTGTTTTAAGTGGTTACCTTCACCACTGAAGTCTCGCCACTGGATAACATCCGTCACGTTTCCAGTATACGTCCTCGCTCCGTTGTTCGCGGTTCCCATTACCCATAGCTTAAACCCTGCCATCGGTATGCGTGCCCCGCTTCTGCCACGTGACTTCGCTACAGGCGAGTCGAAACTGGGGCTACCCACGTTTCCTGCTAGCGTGCTCCAGCCATTCGAACCGATGCCTAGGGAAGCGCTACCTATACCGTTCATTAGCCCACGCCCTGGTAACCACTTGAGCCCGTGATTGGGAACACCTTTTCTCGACTGATGTCGGTTAGTCCGGCGAGTACCTCGAACTCGGCCAGAGAATTGTCAGAGCCTAGGCTGTTGCTTAGAAACAGACTTTTGATCCTAAGATCCGCCGACAAACTTTCCCCACCGTTAAGCGTAAGATAGTTCGTTTGCGACACGGGATTGGCCTTTACGCCGTTTTCGGTAAAACCAACCGCGATCGCGGAATTTAGCGACGTACCGGTATTTGCGTTTCTAACAATGATGAAACGAGTAACTCGAGGAAATTCGATAGCTCGAGTTTCTTGATCCGCAAGAACGCTCGACGTAACGTAAGGGATCCCAGAAACCTGATATTCTCCCACAGCCTTCCATCCAGGTTCGGCCCAATGAATTCCCATTTGTTTCTCCGTCTTTATAGTAATATTTATCTTCGAGGACTAGTATGTTACCAAGAAAATACCCACCAATTATCTATGGGCTTAAACGAAAACTTAGAGAAGGCATCGAGTTAGCCAACGAAGAATTCTTTTACCAGGACTTGGTATTGCCTATAGAAGCGCAACTAGTCGATTTTATTTTCGACGCTCGTGGTGGTGAAAAGAGACACGCGGAGTTTGATTTTCGCTGGCCATATCCGGTGGATCCCGAAGAGTTCGATTCATATTCGTCGGATTACTTTGTCATAGATCTTTCGGTTTATCCCGAGGACGACATGTCTGCGCCGACGAACGTCGCCGGTAACGCGGGTGAAACCGACTTGATCGCGAACATCGAGATCCGGATCGAGTACGAGAGGGGCGTCGACATAAACGATCACTACAACGCAATCGTCAGCGAGTTAAGGGGGACACTTGCCCATGAGATTCACCATCTCACGCAGGAGGGACCCCTTAAGCGACCTGACTGTCCTTTTTTACCTGAGAGGGAGAGCGATTCGTATCGCGACTACTTCATATCCGCGTGCGAGGTACCCGCATTCGTAATCGGTTTTCGGGCAGAGTCGAATCATTCGGGCGTGCCCGTGGCGGAGCTCATCACGTATTATCTAGACAATTATAAAAAAGTCGGCGCAATCTCGGATGATGAAGCCAGAGAGGTTTACGAAAAGTGGACCGGACACAGTTTCGCTTAGGGGACGACCGATGAAAGGTTTACGAAAGTTTGTAAGGCAAGTTATTAACGAAGAGACGCATGCGTTTCATGGGTACAAGTTCGGTCCGGACAAGATAGGGTTACGAGGACCGAAGTTTAGCGACAAAGAAAACGTTACGCCAGAGGACATCGAAGCAGCGATCGAGTGGCTCGAGGACGAGGAACCGAATGAACTCGTTGCTTTTAGTAGAGGCGCCGCCGTTTTGAACCAAATGCTATCCGACGAGCCTGGTATCGCGGACGAAGTGCCTCCGGTTACGTACATCTCCCCAGCATCACTGAGAAAATGGACGTCCGCGCCCGTACCAGATCTACCAGCGGGAAGCAAGGCGGTTCACTCGGATGGCGATAATATCGTGCCTTTGCGACAAGCGTGTCAGGTTGCCTCTGATGCGGGCATTTCCCTGAAGGCGGTTAGGGGAAAAGGCGACGGCAAGGATCATATCAGGGCATTGAGTTTTCTGAAAAAGGGGGCAGATTACGAAATCGATTCCCAGGCATGCCTTGATTCCGATATGCCGGATTGGGGTGAGAGTGGTAGGGCTACAGAGAAGGAAATGGAAATACAGATGAAACTTGCAAGAGAGCTCGGCGACGTGGAAGAAAACCTACGTAGATTTGTGAGAGGCGTTCTCCACGAGGGCGTCGAATTCCGGGAGGTCGATTCTCCATTGCAGTATAGTCGCGCAGGTAATATTAAACGACTGGCATTATGTGATAGCAACGTAACCGAACCAGCACGTAAGCATGACACATATTTCGCAGAAATTGAAAGGTGGCGCAGACGGTCAAAGACCGGTCGGATGCTAAAGAAGAAAGTACTCGACGAGATTATTCCAGGCGTTGCTGACATCTGTGTCGTGGGATTCTTGGATTATCATACGGCGGGCGATGATTATTGGTACATCGATTATTTGAAAACCCGCGGGGATATGCGAGGCAAGGGATACGCGAGCCAACTGGTAGATGAGTTTTTCAATCGACACGCCAAGCCCGGGGTTACGATTCACTTTGGTAAGATGATGCGAAAGGAAGTCGGTCACCTAAAAGATAAGATGGCCGAGAAATATCCCAATGTTAGCGTGGTAGGAGCGAGGAACTTCTAATGAAACGCTTGCGGCAATACATAAGCGCCACTCTTTGCGAAGGTGTCGAGTTATAATGAAGATTTTGTTCTTACACGGTTTGGAATCGAAACCTGGCGGGTCTAAGGTATTGTACCTTCGAAGCTTAGGATACACTGTTCTCAACCCGCTCCTTCCACGGGACGACTTCGAGGCCTCCGTCCAAATAGCGCAGGACGAGGTCGACCTGGAGAGTCCGGATATCGTCGTCGGATCCAGTCGGGGTGGCGCGGTGGCCATGGCGCTCAACCCTAGAGGGGCTCGCCTAATCTTAATCGCTCCGGCCTGGAAGCACTTCGGTCTTCAGCCTTCTGTTCCTCCCAACACTATCGTTATACACTGCGCCACCGATGATATAGTTCCGTTTCGGGACAGCGAACAGATTCAGGGCGCCGAACTGGCTACGTGTGGTGAGAGTCACCAAATGTCAGACGTCGGGGCGCTGGAAGCCATTGGTCGGGCGGTGGGGGGCGCCAGCCAGAATGAGTCTTTTCTAAGGCGCTACGTAAGAAGACTTTTGGTTGAAGCTGATCTCGGCGTCGTCGAGGGGATCGAGTACACTGCTTTCATCCTCGACGCGAGCGTTCGCGATGCTTTATTGGAGTACGCACCTCCGGGATGGACGCCCAAAGCACATCACATGACATTGATCAGTCCGCCCGAGCAAAAGCGACGGTTACCTTTGCACTGGCTCGACTTCTCCGACGACGCAGGTAGGATGAGCGTCGTGGCGATCGCTAGAAATGATAAGGTTGTAACGGGATTGGTCGACATGGGTGGACTACCTATACCAATGAATGGACCGGCCTTTCCTCATATAACCATTGCGGTGAACCCGGACGGTGGAGAAGCAGTAATGTCGAACTACTTCGAACTATGGGATTTCGAAACAATCGAATCCGGTTCGATACAATTAAAGGGGTATATCGAGGAGGTTTTGAGATGACGACTTTAAGGACATATATCAGGGAAGTATTAGAAGCAGAGGACGCGCCGGTCCTCCAACCTAACGCGCAGATATTTTGCGACATGGATGGAGTCATCGCGGACTTCGTCGCAGGCATCATCCCCATCATTAACGACATGCTCGCGGGTGGTGAGCCTCCCTACTCCGAGGCGACGAAGGGTCACCGCAAGAGGTTGCGCAAAGCGCAGAGAGAAGTGGGACCGGATTTCCGCGCCCGAACAAAAAATGACATAAACATACGGTCGATTCGATCGTTGATGCTTTCGACGATTGGCGCCGCCCCTGGTCCGGCGTTTGCGAACCTACCGGCTTTGGCTGATGGCGTCGGCCAACTTTGGCCATTCATAAATTCTACGGATCACGTCGTCAACATTCTAACTGCGGCGGTGAGAGCGCGTCCGGGCGCGGGCTCGACGTCTAAGGACGGTAAGATCGAATGGATCGGCACGCACCTTTCCCCACCACCATCAGAAATAATCGTGGTCCAGGCCGACGTTGATGGAAGTTCGGCAGACAAAAAAGCGCGATACGCGATGCGCGGAGGCGTTCCCAACTTACTCATCGACGACCACACGAAGAATGTGGCTGCTTGGCGAGCTGCAGGTGGAATCGCGATCCATCATCTACCAGGTGATAGCGATGGGACGATTAAGCAACTTGAAGGAATGGGGTTATGAGGTTGTTACGTGAGTACATAAGAGTGTTGCTGGAATGTGGCGAAGAAACGGCCATGCAACCGATAATGGATCCCCTCTTCAACATGAGGGAGATGTGCAAGGAGTTTACTCTCCTCGAGGACCACCTAAATCAACCGGACATGCAATGTCATGATTGCATCAATAAGCACCTAATGAAGTGCGAGGCCCTTGCCGAGGAAGCGATATCGCTGGACAAGGAGAGTCGGTATCCGTTCATAGTAAAAATTCCTGGCGTCATTAGGGGTTGGCACCAACATGTTTTGGATGGAGAGTCTCTGGAAGACCTTGCTTCATCGATTCGCCCGGTTCGCAAAAAGCTCACGCCCTTGGTCGTGGATCGATTCGAAGCATGAAACTTCTCCGTGAATACATAAGACGGTTGTTAACCGAGGTCGCCAAAGGACCACAAGACTTACCAGATGAGGTGAACGTCGTCATACAGACGAGTGGGGAAGGGTTTTACACCTATTACGGTATCACAGATGACCCGACGGTGATGGCCGGCGATCCTTACTACCCCGTTGGTATGCACGGTAATGTTGAGGTTGGCTGGATCGGTCCCTATGAAGCAATAGGAGGTGGGACATATGGAGGGATGGGTGACCTAGGCAAGTGTGACGGAGCCGGTGTTGTGATAGGGTCCGAAGCACATCCCAGTGGTTGGGGACCGTTGTTATACGATGTTGCGATGGAGTACGCAACGATGAAAGGGGGCGGTTTGATTGCAGACAGAAGCATCGTCTCCGCGGATGCTCGTCGAGTTTGGGATTATTATCTTAACAATCGAAGCGATGTTACAGCACATCAACTGGATGACTTAGGAAACACGCTTACCCCACAGGAGGAAGACAACTGTGATCAAAAAGTAGCGCGTCGACCATACGAACCATACAAATATGATGCGAGTGGGAAGGTGGACGTGAATTGGGTTGATTCTGCGTTGAGTAAACGATACACGAAACCACCGACCACGATCGAAAAACTGAAGTCACTTGGAAAGTTGGTGAAGTTATGAGGTTGCTTCGCGAATACATAAGAGGAATATTGAATGAAGAGGATGTGCTCGGCAAGTGGGTGTGGCCTACTGCTGCTGGAGATACGTGGCCCAAAGAGCCAGACACAGACATAGAAGAAATGTTGTATCGACAACTTCATAATCACTTTGGCGCCATAGCCCCATTGAGCACCTCCGCGATATCTGCGTTGCAACAGATTTTAGACTCAGGACAATATTCAGATGTATTTTCTCCATGTAAGTCTGGCCCGATCCTCAGGGGAATGAGGCTTCCAGTTTCCTGGCTAGAAAAATATGCACCGGAAGCTTTAGAGAATTTACCGACTGAGTTCAAGGACATACTAGACTGGGGACCACCTGTGCCAATAACGCCTATGACATATAAGTCAGAAGGTAAATTCGGAAACGTTAGTTCGTGGACAAACAGTTGGAAGGCCGCAAGGCGCTTTACTACGCAGTGGTCGTCAGACACAGTTCCAGTGATATTACATTCTGATTGCGATTCCGGTTATTTCATGTACACATATTCATTTGCTAGATTTAAGGGTGGCAGGTATCGTGACGAATTCGATATTAGAAAGCTAAACCCTCAAGGAGGATCTGAAAGAGAGATATTGCTTTTTGGAGATTGCACCGTCACCGCAGTTCAGGTTAACGCTAGAAAGCAAGATATTGAGAGGCTTAAGAAATGAATCTTCTACGCGAGTACATAAGAGAGCTCCTTACCGAAAGGGCTATGGGCGTAGAAGATGTCCTGAAAGCTAGGTATTACGTTGTGGTCTCCGAGGACGCGTCCTCGTTTGAGATAAAGCTATATAAAAATGACCCTCGTCCCGCCCTCGGGAAAGCTCGTTTGCCCTATTCTTCAATTGGTGTAATTGCCGCTGAAAACCCCCCCGCCAGTCGAGGGCTGGGATGTTTGGATGCATATGAGGTGGTATGGTCAAATGCCGAGGAGGCCTCGGGTTATGGGCCACTCCTCTATGATCTTGCTATGGAACTAGCGACAAGCAAGGGTTCGGGTATCATGGCCGATAGGCTCAGCGTTTCTGATGATGCGTTCCGTGTGTGGAAATATTACGCAAATCGTCGCCCGGATGTAGAGATCATTCAGCTTGACGATTCGGATGATCGTCTCACCCCCGGTGAACCGTCAGACAACTGTGATCAAAAGAATGCGTACATGGATGACCGTGACGGTTTGTATTGGCGCTACGGTGGCGGATTTGCGTGGGATCCACGAGGTAAGGAAGCTCTATTGAAGAGCCCACGTACGAAAATGTATCGATCGAAAGGCACTCCCAAGATAGAAGCCCTCAAGAAGGTAGGTAGATGGGTGCGGTGCTCTCCGTCGACATCGCCTGGGGGGTGTTAAGTGAGTGATGCCGAAACCGTTTATGAAGGTAAAAAAGGGTATTCGGAGGATGTGCTTCTCCGCGAGTACATAAGACGGTTGTTGACTGAAGACCCCATGGGATTCGTTCAGGATCTCGCGGCGACGTCGGGTGAGTTCGGCGAAGAGGGGGGAATGTTTTTCGGCGGCGATCCCGGTAAGGGCGGGGGCAAAGCGATAAAGCGTGCCTTCAATGCAAACGCAGATCATCAGTGGTTATCGACGCTTGATACGGTGCATTGGGTCCAAGATCCCTACGCGCTGAGTGATCTCATCGGTAGGGGAAAGGACGAGCTTTCAACGACCATGAGTTTACCTGACGAGAGGTTGAGGAGCATCGTGGGGTTTCCCGCGGGGCTTTGGGTAAAAGGGCATATTTCGCTGGCGGCTAACAACCAAGATGAGATATACACTGGGAAGTGGGGGGATTATATGGGCGCTACCGGTGAGGAGGGAGAAGGGCAGGAGCGTAGGGCAAGATCTTCGGGCGTTAACAAGCTTCCCACGATCTCAAAGGATTATAGCAGGTACGGGAATCTTAAACCTGATACTGAGTTTGGTGAGAAGATGGCAAGAAACATCCCTTACGTTCTCGATCAATCGACGTGGAAACCGCCCGAGGGTGGGGTCGTCGTTAACGAAGCGTTGGTAGATAACTGGAAGGCCGTCGGAGTCATAGCCTTGGTCGATCTCGCAAAGTCTGTGAGGCACGCCGCGACCTGGTCTCCCCCAGGCGGGAGATCCGTCGGCGTGACAAAAGAGATGTTTAGAGTCGCCATGGCTTTTGGCGTTCCAATTTATGATGCGAGACGCAAAGTGTTATGGAGTCCAGAATGAATCTTCTACGTGAGTACATAAGACGGCTGTTGGCCGAAAAGACTTTCGCCGACTTTGGTGTGCCAAAGGGGCAGTGGGTTGACGTATCGCCCGAAGACCTAGCGATGCGATCCCAGGAAACTGGTTTGGACGATGAAGTCTTCGACTTGGTGACCACCGCATACGCCAGTCTCCCGGGTGGTAACGTAAAGATACAATCGGCCCAAGATATTCCTGGAAAGTACACTTTCTTCGATGCCGTCGATATCGATGCCGACCCGGAACCGGATGCTGTGGTTTTCGGAAAGACCCGGGGCGGCGCCCTCAAAGTCGGAGGGTTGGGTCACGATGGTGGCGCAGGCAAACGCGTGAGCGTTTCCCGTTTTATCGAACTTCTAAAACGACCCGGCACGTTTGCCGAGGTATCGGGTCGCATCGCGCAGATAGCCATGGCCGCAGGCGTGACCATCATAGAAGACGAAGCGAAAGTGAGGGGGTTGGTCCAGCGGGATCTGGAGTGGGTCGGTGAGCGTCCGGGAAGCGAAGGTAGAGGCTGGTACAAACGACAGTACGGCGATGGTGCGACTCACCTAAAGACGTTGGTAGGAACCGTGTGATGGGTATCTTGCGACAATACATAAGAGACGTTTTAAGTGAGGTGTCAGGTGAGCGACTCTGAACAAGTATACCAAAGCGAGATACTTCCCGAGCTTACCGTCGTAATCATTTACCCGGAGTCCGAGCGTTACGCCCTTCTTTCGAAGCAGTTTGAGAAATCGGGTCATGCGTTTCTTCTACACGATCATAACATGATGGTTGTGGATGGAGGCGCAGTCGGTCAGTCATGGTTCACTCCAGACCACCTTCTAGTGATCCAAGCACATGAGGCCGGACATTACATGGCCGGACATGCCGGCGATGCTCATGCAGCCCGAGATGAAGCCATAGAGCGCGAAGCCGATTGGTTAGGTTACAATTTGCTCAAGCAAAAGGGGGAGACGAGTGCGGCAGACATTCATAGCCAAGAGTACGAAGCTCGTTACGACGCACCGCCCGCGGATCACAATGAGCTGATGGCACACCTTCAAAAGCACCTCGCGAAACCCATCGAGGAAAAGTCCATGAACGAAGGATCACTTCGTGAGTACGTACGGGAGCTTTTGGTGGAAGAGAACGTGCTCGCTTTGGGTAGGTGCTTTCCTTTCGCGTATCAAAAAGCTGAGGAGTGGTTCGAGGCACATTTCACAAAGGGTGGTCCGGGTCGCCGTCCCAAGAGACACCCGGATCTAAACGATAAGAGCAAGTTCAAGGTTGTCCACGGTATCGTGACGGACAAGTGGAAGGATCCCCCCAAGCCAATCGTGCACGGGTGGGTCGAGATGGGCGATCTGGTCTTCGACGATCAGACCAAGTATACCAAGCCGGATGGAATCGCCCGCGAGTTCTACTACGACATGTATCAACCCGATCCCCAAAATGAATACACCGCAGAAGAGGTTCTAAATAATTGCGCCAAGTATGGTGGCGAGGGTCCATGGAATGAAGAGCTGTACGCGACGATGCGTAAGCGAGATGCGTGGCTGGACGAGGGCAGACTTCTTAGGGAATTCGAGGACATATCACCAGAAAACGAACGTCACCCTCGCCATTTGAAAACCGTGGGACAGGTTCTCGATTTGATCCAGAGGCTCCAGGACGAAACGGATAGAGGGGGTTTGGCTACTCGAATCAAAAACGTTGGCGTAGAGTTTGCGAAGGTAGCGATGGGCGAGATCCCGATCGTCGGTGGCGCCCTGGGCGCGGTTGATGGATTGTACGCGATGTATCAGGCGGGTAAGGATGACACGACTCACTCTTGGGACGAGCTCGAGGAATACCCAATCCTGAATCGGATGGACATGCATCCAACACTGGCGCGCCATCTGGATCCCGTGACGTTGAGAAAAATAGACAAGGCTTACCAAGAATATCTTGGCACGCTATCACGTGATACGTTCATAATAGACATTACCGACATCGATGATTTCTCGCGGGAATGGATCTTGGGCGATACGTCGGGCGTTCTCGACGTGGAGCTAATGAAAGAGTATGTGCAGAGAGTGCTCTTAGGCGAGGCGACGGTCTTACCCGACGAGTATTTCGAGAAAATCGATGGAGCCGTGGAGGAATCTAGGTTTTGGGAGGAGTCAAACGACTACGATGATATCGACATTCAAGGCGATGGTGAATCATTACAAACTCCCGCCGCGGCGACTTTGGAATTCGCATTGGGTGGTGTATTTGCCGAACTCGGATTAGACATGGACGTTTACGTGAGTTCTTTTGAATCCGACGACCCGGCCTATACGCTAAACCCAAATCACCCAGCTTATCCTAACAGGTGGTTAATCGATGCGCGGTGGTACGTTTCGAAGCAAGACCCGGGTCGAAACGTGATAGACTTACAAACGATGCCACTAGGTGATGAATTCGATCCGAACGACTTGGATCCCGCTGCGCTCGTAAGACACATCACGCAGACCGTGCGACACGAGCTGGTGCATTACCAACAGATGAAAAAGCAGGCGCTGAATAAGGGACTCGATGACACGGCGGCATTCGAGGAAATGATAAACGACCCGAAGCAGATTCCGTCTAAAGACTCGAGCGACGTTAGGGATTATTTGAATTCCCACATCGAGATCGACGCACACGCTCACGATGGTGCCGAGGAATTGATCGCGGTTTACGGAAAGGAGGGCGCGCTCGATGCAATTCGGGGAGAGGTGGATTTATCGGATCCCGACTTACCCAATGCGTTACGACATTATTTCGAACAACTACCTGCGACTAGTCCTACGCTTAAGAAATTTAGGTCTAAGCTTTACACATACATCAAACTCTTTAGTTCGCGAATGACAGAATCGGTGCTTAAAGAGGGCGCACAGTTAGGCGATTGTTACGAAGCTGCCGCCAAGTATATGATGGATGAGTGTAATTTCGGTGCCGACGATTGCGATATCGTTCTCGTCCACGGCGAAGTGGGTGGCCAGGGTCCCTTAGAGGGTGTTCGGTACGGTCACGCTTGGGTCGAGGATGGCGACACCGTGATCGACAAGTCAAACGGTAAAGATCTCAGGATGCCCAAAGTTGTCTATTACGCATTGGGACAAATTAACCGCGAGACTTTTGGCGGGGGTGGTTACGATCCTGTGGGTGGACAAAACGTACATCGTTACACGTGGCCCGAGGTGCGGAAGAAACTATTAGACTACAAACACTGGGGTCCGTGGGACCTCGAAACCTCGAGTGGATTATGAAAAAAGAACCCCAGATTTTCGACAAGCTTCAAACGCAAGACGAACCGGTACCCGCGGGAACGCTGGATATGTTGGAGATGGGACCCCTGAGGGAGTTCGTGCAGGAAGCCCTCGGTTCGTACTACGGGAGAACGCGTGAAAAGAAGCAGGTCGTATCGGTACCTCGTCTAAAAATCGTGGTTGACATTCCTGGCGTCGATGTCCAGGCCACGCAACACTCTAAAGAACGTCAAAGTCGCCACAAGAAAACGGGAGGTGGGGGGTTTCGCATTACAGGACAGTCGATCCTAGACGTCGTCAACGCGGGACTTGGGCTGGCGATCGATGATTTCGCAAACGGAGAACTCGCAAACGGCGAAAAGTTTCTATTCGTGGGTAAGACCGGGTCTGGTCCACCGCTCAACGTCATCGCGGTGTTGAACATGCGTCCCGGTAACGACGAGCTACGAGTTGTAACGGTGATGCGTAAGCAGGGCTTTGGTTCGGATCTTCGTCGATACGAAGTAAACGTTTAGAACAAAGCGGCGTATAATCGTATAATGGTGAGAGGTGATCGATGACTCCAAGACCGAATGATAAAGTTTGCGTGTGGAATAATATGAGTAGAGTAGGAACAGTTAAGCAAGTTGTACAAACAGAGACAGTTTCGTGGTACGTTGGCGGCACGCCTGGGAAAACGCTGAAGGCCGAAGTTCAGTTTCCGGACGGTAAGCTTGAGCTTCACATGTTGAACGAGCTCAAGGTACTGGAACGACCGTGAATTGGAACGTCGCCATGGCGGTCCTTCTTTTCGTCGTGACAGATATATTGGTGTGGTTTCAACTAAACTCGCAGTTTCTAAATGAGTGGTGGAAAGAAAGATCCCTGCTTCTATGCGGGTTGCTCGCGCTTCCCATTGCGTTCGGTTACTACTTCGCGTGGTCATACGCGGTCGCGGCGTTCGGTAGTTGGTGGGGTGTACGCTTCATTGGATTTTCGTTGACGTTCTTGGTTTTCCCGGTTTTGACATACTATTTGTTGGGCGAATCCTTCTTTACTTCCAAGACGTTAATCTGCACGTTGTTAGCGTTTTGCATCCTGGGTGTACAAGCTTACCTAAAGTAAACGGGCTTTTCGCGGTGGTACGTAATATTTAATGTTGATGGTTCATCTAACGTTAATGGAGACCTCACCATGAAAATCACGCCACGCCAGCTTCGTCGGATCATCCGCGAGGAAGCGCACAGAATATCCGAAGACACGGTCGACAGAGAACTCGAGCACCTTAGAAAGAACATCGAAGATGACAAAGGGCACATCGATGCGCTCGAAAAAGATATCGAAGACGATAGGGAAGAGGAGGAGCATGCACACGATGTCGCTTATCATCACCACGAAAGTCGCCGGCGTTCAGGCCGCCGTCTCACGTACAAGCAACTCCGTCGGATGATCCGCGAGGTAAAGCGCAACACGCGTAGAGGGTGAGAACGTGAAGATCACAACCCGACAATTGAGAAGAGTCATCAAGGAAGCGGCTTCGCTTCTACTCGAGTACGAACGGTATGTCTATCGCAACCGGGACGGCGACCTCATGATCAGCGACGACGATGGTAATAACGAACCTGCTCCACACCTCGAAGGCCAGTACGGTCACCTAGAAGCCGGCGGTGAGGGCGAGACCATTTTCGGAACCGGATCGATGCGTGGTGGCTATGGCTCCGGTGGTGGCGATCGGTATTCGCGAGGACGTCGAAGTCGTAGGAGGCGGTAACCATGAAGGTCACAAGACGACAGCTTAGAAGGATCATCAGGGAAGCTATAACGGGACCAGAGCCACAAGCACTTTATGATCGAATGCTGGAACTAAGGGACCAATACGGTTCTCACTTTCAATATCTTCGTCGTTTGGGGGACAAGTATAGCGAACTAATTGATCTTCGAAATGAGATGTACAATCAAGACAATAGTTATGATAACTACGGTGTCTTCCTCAGCAAGGTTCGTATCAAACCGTTTTCCATTTTTCCTTCTAGCGCTTACAAATTATGGTTTGATGGTGTACCAACTTTCGAAGAAGTGAGTTCTGCTATTGGTGAATACGAAGATTTGAAGGGGCAGTTTAAAGAAGTTAACGCAAGCGACGAGGCAGATGCAAGGTATGGCCGTAAGCGACGAAACGTAGTTCACGAGCCGTCGGGCATTGTTGTGTCGAGCTCGCTAAATAGAAAGGGAAGTTTGGGAACATGAAGATCACAAAGCGACAGCTTAGAAGAATCGTCAAGGAAGAGCTCAACCGCACCAGGCGAACTTGCTGGGTCGTATGATATTACCTAGTCTTATCGATAGAACCAATATACTTATAAACACGTTAGGAGACGAATAGCATGAGAATCACAAGACGACAGCTTAGAAGGATCATCAAAGAAGAGATGAAAAGAACTCGAACCTCTAGGCGCCGCAGATCCAGCCGCCGTCGGCTTCGAGAGAGCCCCCATATAACTCCTGAGGCCTGGGCAAATCAAAACGGTCTGGGTATCGAGCACGACAACCAAGGGCAGAAGATAATTTATTTGTCAAATGAAGAAGCAGACGTGCTTAGTTTACCTGACGATGTGACCTGGACCGCTGAACAAAGTTATGATGAGGAGAGTTGGATTGTGTATACGGGAGAATACGCAGAGTGAGAATTACAAAGCGCCAACTCAGAAGAATCGTCAAGGAAGAGAAGCAAAAGCTTCGAGAGACCGACGGCTTCCGCGATCCCAAGACTGGTGAGAACCTGTGGCTCGTCCTCAACCGCGTCATCGATCAAATGCTCACCCAGGGTATCGACACCCTCGAGCTGGCGAACGAACTTCGCTCGTTGGCCGACGACGTGGAAGACTCCGCACCGAGCACCTCTCCCTGGGTCACATAGCCAGAGACGATTAAGTCGAGCAATGTATTTATAGGTCATAAGAAACAGACAACATGAGAATCACCAGACGACAGCTTAGAAGAATTATCAAAGAAGAGAAGCGAAAGCTTCTAAGCGAAGGTTCGTTGCAGGGTGCTGAAGAGCGTCTCAACGATGCGTTGGAGGAATATATCATGATACTTGATGAAAACATGGGATATGATATTCCGGAAGATGTGCTTAAGGGTGAACTTTATAACCTTGTTGATGCCATGTTTGCAGGGGTGCAAGCCGCAGCACAATATGCGGCTGAAGAGGAATAGTGAAAATCACAAGACGACAGCTTAGAAGGATCATCTTGCAAGAGGTTGAATCTGTTGACAGCAACACTCATCATTGGCCTCGAGTGGATTGGACAAATGTTGGGACGCTAGTCGATGAATGGAGGGACCAGGAGGAGAAAGCATTCGACACAGGTGATCCGTCCATGGCACCCGATGACACACCCACCGCTGAGGCAAAAGCGTTTTGGGAAGAACAGGTCGAATCCGCATCGATGGACATGGAAGTGGAGCTAACCGTAAGGATCCGAAAGCTAGCGTTGCAGACGATGCAGGAATTCACCGATAAGTTGATTAACGGAGACTACGCATAACACTCGACCGGTAACGGAGCCAAAGACAGGTGGGTATGACATTGCCCAGTTTTATTGATAGAATCAGTATATTTATAAACACGTTAGGAGATAGACATCATGAGAATCACAAGACGACAGCTTAGGAGGATCATCAAGGAAGAGATCAACCGCACCAAGCGTCGGCGCCGACCCACCTCGCGAAGGCGACGTCGCTTGCGGGAACGTGCGGGTCCGGGGGAAGTTACGTGGGGCCTTGTCGTTCCAGGTCGACTTCTAGCAGACTTAAGTAGCGCTGCGGGACGAGAGGGTCTGCGTGTGTCCGAAGAGACCGGTAGTTGGGAAGATACAGACGCCACGCTTGAGGACCTCCAGGGAGAGTGGGGTATGCCCGGCGAGACAGACTGGGTCCAAGTCACGATGGTAGGGGATGCTGGTATCGGCGAAGGCTTCCTCAACGATTGGTTCGACTCCGTGGGTGGGGTCGCTGGGTCGTATGGTATTGCCCAGTCTTACTGGTAGGATTGACCTGGTTCGTCTACCTCCTCCGCTGTTCCGATAACAGTCTCTACTGTGGCGTCACCAACGACCTGCAGAAGAGAGTAGAAAAACACTCGACCGGCAAGGGAGCCAAGTACACGCGTTCCCGGTTGCCGGTCGAACTCGTTTGGCAGTCTTCAGGCACAGATAAGAGCACCGCGCACAAGGCGGAGTATTTCGTTAAGCAACACAATAAGCGAGACAAAGAAGAGTTACTTGCTGGTAGAGGCGTACTCGATAAGGCACTGTTGGAACGCTTCCACCTCGTGTCCGGGTAAGTCTCCGTAAATCATCATCGTCGTTAGCGTCGCGACGACGGCCCCAAAGACTAATCCAAGTAACGCACCAATATAGTGTTTTATGAATGCCTGCATATACAACTCCCTATGTGATACCTTGTTATACGGCACCCCTGGTATAAGTAGTTTTTTTTACCGAGAATTAAACAAACTTTACGTTTGGGTTATTTTTTCTCTGTTCGCATAAAAAAAGGATATGAACATCATGAATAAATATATGAAGAGCTTTATTGGTCTGGGCATCGTTGCAGCTGCCGTCATCGCGTTTCTGGCGTGGCCTAGCGATACGACCGACGCGACGCTTAACGTCGCAGATGGTAATGCGTCTGACAACGTCGAGGGCGATGCTATTCGAGCGTCGTTCAACGATGAGGTCCCATTGAACGACGACCAAAAGACGCCAGCGTCGACGACGAATCAGGACATCATCGACCGGACCAACGAGGCAGCCAAGCGCTCTGAAGATGCAGACGCGCTAGAAGTAGAGGTTATCGCCGACGACAACTGAGTGTAAAATGCCGGGGGTTTGTGGTACTATAAGTCTATAAGGGAGTTACCACATGGACTATGATCCCACCATCCCCGGCATGCGCACCGCGCTCGCCGCCTCGCTTCTGATGAGGCTTGACGAGTGTGGGTTTGCGGAGGTGGAGAAGCCCGATCGCAACGCCAAGTACTGCGGCATGGAGCGCGTGTTTGCACGTCCGGTCAACGATAGAACCGACGTTCGCGTTTACACCACGATCGTGGACGGGAAGGTTCGCAACGTTGGTAAGGACTCCATTCGCGTTGCCGCCGTCTACACAACAAAGGACGGGAAAACGCGGGGTCTCGTCAAGAACCGTCGGGTTCACCGGATGGGGAACGTCGACGCAATCACCGAGCGCATGGTTGGACGGATGCGGGCCGTGTGGAAGAACGCCGCGCGCCCGGAGCGCTGTCGCTGTGGAGCACCGAAGTTCGTAACAAAGAAGGGAAATCTCTGTTGCGCAGAAATTTGCTGGAAGTAGGAGACGTGATCGAAATTCGCTGCGGAGAACCGCCAGTAGAGCCCGACGCCCTTTTACGCGTCTGGGTCCAAACACAAGCTCAATATGTGCGCGCTATAAACACCAAGACCACGAGGTGATCGTGAAGTGGACAACCGAAATATCTGGTTTGCTTAAGGAAGTCGAGCTACGAAAAAATCCGATCGTTGTTAGGGTGAACAAGTTCGACGAAAAGTCGTCGAAGGAATTTCACAACGCCCTTGCGGAAGCGCACAACACTGGCCAGGATGTGATCCCCGTCGTGATCGATTCTTACGGCGGCGAAGTGTATTCGTTGATGGCCATGATTAGCGCCATCAAGCATGCGGAGCTTCCCGTCGCAACGATCATTGAAGGAAAGGCGATGTCGTGTGGCGCGATACTTTTTTCTTTCGGCGAAGAAGGAATGCGCTTCATGGATCCCAACGCCACGGTAATGATTCACGACGTTTCTTCGGGGCAACTTGGCAAGGTCGAAGAGCTGAAGGCCAGCGTCGCGGAGACCGAGAGACTAAACAAGATCGTGTATAAGATGATGGCGAGAAACTGCGGTAAGAAAGACGACTACTTTCTTAAGTTTGTCGACAAGAAGAACCACGCAGACTGGTTCCTCGATGCGGAGGAGTGTAAGAGGCACGGATTGGCGAACCACCTCAGGGTTCCAAAGCTTCATATTACCATCGACGTCAAAATTGATTTCGAATAGGGGGTTCGTGTGAAAAAGGGAGATTACGTTTTCGTCGTAAAGCCGGCTGTCATGTCCGGAGACAAACGACCGTCGCTTGCAAAGATAATTCACGTTGACGAAATAGGAGGCAAGGCGCTCGTCGAATCGACGTACAGAATGGTTCACCCACACCTACCGGATCACTCCCGTTGGGTTGTGCCGGTGGGATGTTGCGTACCGGTAGAAGCGAGCACGTTGCGTGGGGCCGCAAAAGCCGAGCCCAAAGAAACGCAGCTTCGATCTAACGATCTGGTAATGTGGGTCGATAAAGAGGGAATGGTGGCGGAAGGAGTCGTCGTTAATGAAACGCCGAAGACGGTGGAAATTTTAGAGCATGGTACAATTAAAGTGATGAGGAAAAAGAAGGGGCTAGTTGTCAAGATATGAGTAATATAGCTTTTTGGCATAGGTTTATTCCCCCCTCGTTTTCGTCGATAAGCGCTTTGTACGGGCGCAATTAGTAATAAGAGGAAGCGCTTATCAGCGTAATGTGTTGAGGGAAAATGTCCATATCGGCCGAATTCTACATCAAGGTTGGCGACGTCGTCGAACGAAATCCGAACGTCGACAACGAACTTGGGATAGTCGTGAAGACAGAGATGTATCGAGATCATTCGTACCTACCGCAGGAGCAAAGGGTCTTCGTTCTTTGGGGTACCGGGAACGTTCAATCGATCAACGCTTACCTCTTGGAAGTTGTCAAATCCGTCGAGTGAATGCCCGCGAAAGATACTTATAAAGAAACCAACGCGCCGGGAGATAACGATGATTATCACATTCGATTTCGACGACACGCTTACGAGACAACGTCTAGACGAAGATTACGGTATCAGGTACATGGGGCCGAACAATCTCGCCATCGATCGACTTAAGCGCCACGCGAAAAATAGGGACGTCGTTTACGTTGTCACCTCGCGTAGCGAGCACCTCGAGGATAACCGCCCGGAGCTCGATGAGTACGGAAGGATCCTCTCGCACTCGGTTCGGGATTTCCTGAACGAACAGGGACTCGTTCATTACGTCGAGGACGTTTTTTTTACGAACGGCATGCTAAAGGCGGGAGTCCTCAAACACCTCGGGTCGGCGGTTCACTACGACGACGACGTGGAAGAGTTGGGCGCCATACACCCCGACACTCGTGGGATCCGCGTGGATCACGAGACGGGCGCGATACTGGACGAAAACTAAAGCGCATGGCGTTTGGCTACCGTGAAGGATATTTAAGGGCATGAGCACCATACGAGATAACATACAGGACTTTTCTCCTCGCGGACTGGAGTGGTTGAGTGCCGTAACAGGTATAGACGCCGCAAAGCTTAAGCGCAATCTCGACATAATTGCGAACGACGCGTCGTCTTCGATCGACGCCGAACATAAGTTAGCAACGATGTTTGATGGGTTGTTTGAAGGCGCTCCAGACTTCCCAGCTGTTAGGGCAGTTCATGCATCTCACAAAGCTATTAAGCAGGCAGGGCTTACTTCTGCCCAAGAAGAGATCGCAAAGAATAACGCAGCAGGATCCATTCCGGACGTCCTACTTCTTAAGGGCACGGGAGGCACAAGCGAAGATGGCAAACCTAACCCGCAGATCGAAGTGGTACGACTCGAAGTAAAGTACACACAGGATAAGTTTCAATCGTGGCCCACTGCGTCGGCTCCGTCTTCGGCATATGATGCTTACGTATTGTTCGAGCACCAAAAGGCGGGCGCCCTGGGCGAGACCTACGTTATAACGTCTGCTGACGCGATTAAGATCAAAAGAGGCGTCAAAAAAACCAGAAGAGAACCGGGCGATTATGATCTCGAGCAAGTAATAAATGCCGCGCAAGCAGGGGGCGGAAAGATATCCAGGCGCGATATGAAGAAGCTCAGTACGCCCTATTTAGGTCGCGCATTACAGGCTGCCATTATCGCCAGATTAAAAAGAGCCTCGCGTGATCAAGAAGCGGTAAAAGACATTCCTCCCGGCAAAATGACAATTCCAGGCCTACGAATCGACGGAAGCAAAGTAAGGATCGATCTCAAGTTTGAACAGAGACTTCGCAGGTTCGTGCAGCATGTACTTACCGAAGAGAAAAAAAGAGGGATAAAATGAAAATTAGATCAGCACAGTTAAGAAAGTTAATCCGTGAGCTCGCCAAGCTCAACGAGGTCGATCACAACGTAGGGTAAAGAGACGGCGGATGCGGTTAGAGAGTAGTATTTAATAGACGGAGGCATAATGGCCAAAGCAATTGGAACTCATTGGGCGCCCAAGGGCAACTCGGAGAAGACTTCGGTCGGCCAAGGTGGGAATACGAAGTACAAGAGCTTGGGTTCCGATAATGCCTGGGCAGAGGGACATAAGAAGAAATACCGTGGACAGGGAAAAGGTTGATGAAGCTCACAAAGAGACAGCTGAGGGAGATGATTCGCGGAGCGTGGCGGGACACGATCGATCCACCACCTGACATGGATAGACCTGGTTGGCACCCCAACATGTCCCAAGAGTGGGAACGTGATGCTGACAGTGCCCGTCGTGCAGAGGGGCGCAAGTTCATGAAAGAGTTTTTGTCTCGTCAACAGGCGGCGTGGGAAGACGAGTTCGAGGTCGACGACGACAAGGAAGCGGCTTTCATTCAAAGCGCGCTGGAATTCGCTTATAAGAAGATCTACGAAGAAACGTATGGTCCGTGGTGATATCAACTCAGGCATAGAAAACTTAACGGAGAAATACTAATGAAAATTACAAAGAGACAGCTTAGGAGAATCATCAAGGAAGAGAAGCGAAAGCTTCTTAAAGAAATGGGCCCCGATCCGCGTGATGATGTGGCGAAACAAGCCGAGTATTATACTGGACCTGATGGCGAATTAGTGCATTTCTGGGCTGATCCTATCAAGAATGATTACGATAGTGGTTTTGATGATTGGCTTGCAGGAGAACAGTTCGTGCCTGAGCCTTTGATGCCGGATAATCCGGATTATATGGAAGGATGGCACGCCGCCGAGAATTACCAGAAGACTGGCAGCAGGGAATGATGATGAGAATCACAAGACGACAGCTTAGAAGGATCATCAAGGAAGCAACGGGGGCATATAAGATACCTGGGGCTGTTCGTATGTGGAAAGGGCACAAACCAGGAACCAGTGATTTTAATGTTGTATTGGGGGCGAACCTGATGACTGCGATCGAGGGCATGCAAACTTTCATGGCTGAACAACCCGATGATGAGTGGAGTGCCGGAGAAGAGCTCGAGGTGGCCGACACCCAAATGGGAGAGACGGTGACCCTAACGCTTTCGAAAGACGGTGTGTTGACTGTTGATATTCAGTGAGATTAATGTGAGAATCACAAAGCGCCAGCTCAGAAGAATCATCAAGGAAGAGAAGGTGTATCAACAATCTGGTCACGTGGCTTATTCCTTACGACGTTGGATACAGGAAATAAATGCCATGACCGGATTTGTTGAAATGGGCACCTATAAAGAACTTGATGTGGAAGCCAGTGGTAGGATCAAGGACCTCCTACTGAATGCGTTGGAGGCGTTGGAAGACGCTGAAGTGATTTATCGTGATATATATGATATCAATCGTTCGGTGGGAGATTTAAGATGAAGATCACAAAGCGCCAACTCAGAAGGATCATCAAGGAAGCACATACCGATATGCAGGTGCCTGGGCTGGAGATATTGAAGGGTAAGAACTTCAACGTTGTATTGGGCTCCAATCTTCTACAAGCAGTCGAGGGCGTATTGTCATACCATGATATGGACCCTATCCAGGATTGGGGAACCGGGGTTGACATCATCGACAGGGGAGAGACACTCACTGCAAAACTTTCGAAAGATGGCGTGTTAACTATTGATGTTGAGGGATATTAAAATGAAAATTACAAGACGACAGTTAAGAAAAATTATCAGGGAAGCAACTGAACCTGTTGTTGACAGTAACACACATCACTGGCCTCGAGTAGATTGGACAAATGTTGGGACGCTAGTCGATGAATGGAGGGACCAGGAGAAGAAAGCATTCAACATAGGTGATCCGTCCATGGCACCCGATGACACACCCACCGCTGAGGCAAAAGCGTTTTGGGAAGAACAGGTCGAATCCGCATCGATGGACATGGAAGTGGAGCTAACTGTAAGGGTCCGAAAGATGGCGTTGCAGACGATGCAGGAATTCACCGATAAGTTGATTAATGGAGACTACGCATAACACTCGACCGGTAACGGAGCCAAAAACAGGTGGGTATGACATTGCCCAGTTTTATTAATAGAATCAGTATATTTATAAACACGTTAGGAGATAGACGTCATGAGAATTACAAGACGACAGCTTAGAAGAATCATCAAAGAAGAGATGAAAAGAACTCGACCCTCTAGGCGCCGCAGATCCAACCACCGTCGGTGGGGTCGGGGTAGACGTAGACTAAATGAAAGTCCGTACCTCGAGTATGGCAGCATTGGTCAAATTATGGATCTAGACCCGGAAGAGTATCCGGAGGTTGAGTATCTCAACGATGCATTTAGTAGTTTGACACCTGCACAGCAAAAGGCGATTAAAGAAGTCGAAATGGCTGGATATGAAGGCGAACCGATGGAACCGGTCCTGCAGCAGGTCGGCCCAGCAAACTTTCTTGCTGCGTACGACGCAGCTGACGCTCTTAGGTCGATTGAATATGGCGCAGCTGAAGAGTTATATAACTTTTATGTTGAAGTGGCAACCATCGCTGAAAATATGTGATCATCGGGATTGACCTGGTTCGTCTACCTCCTCCGCTGCTCCGACAACAGTCTCTACTGCGGCGTCACCAATGACCTGCAGAAGAGAGTAGAAAAACACTCAACCGGCAAGGGAGCCAAGTACACGCGTTCCCGACTGCCGGTCGAACTCGTTTGGCAGTCTTCAGGCACAGACAAGAGCACCGCGCACAAGGCGGAGTATTTCGTTAAGCAACACAGCAAGAGCCAGAAAGAAGAGTTAGCGATGCGAGGTGGCATACTCGGCGAGGCACTTCTGCAACGCTTCAACCTCGTGACCTGGTAAGTCACCGTAAATCACCATCGTTGTCATCGTGGCGACGATTGCCCCGACAATAACACCTAGGAACACACTGCCATAATGCTTTAAGAATTTTAATGCTAAACCCACTTCCCCTCCTCCGTGGTTAGATCTATAAATATTTGCTTAAATTTATGAACAAAGTATATTCCGACAATATATTATGAGGTTCACAAGAAAAAGGAGTTGAACGTTATGTTTGATAACAAATATGCAAAGGGTATTATTGGTACAGGGATTCTAGTTGTAGCAATTACTGTTTTTCTGGTATGGCCTTCGAGCACTGCAATTGAAACGACTGAGGACACGATTGAGGATGTGACTGCCACCCCCAACGAGAAGAACAAGGCTAGCACCTCGTTGGAGGTGAAGAACGCAGAGAACAGTAACTCTGACGAGATCACCCACAACAAGGACATTATGAACCAGGTTAACGCGGCAGCGAAGCATGCAGAGGACACCGAAGGTGCCGATGTTGATAAGATCAAGGTGCCAGCAGATAACAATTAATTGAGTGCAAAATGCCGGGATATGTGGTATTATAGATCTGTAAGGAGGAAATAGCCTGATGGACTACGATCCCACTATCCCCGGCATGCGCACTGCGCTTGCTGCTTCACTTCTCACGAAGCTTGAAGATTGCGGTTTTTCGGAGCTCAAGCGTTACGATAAGGACGCGAAGTACGCTGGGTCTGAGCGGGTGTTTACTCGTCCCGTCAACGAGAGCACCGAGGTGCGCATTTACACCACCATCGTGAATGACAAGGTACGGGGTTGCGGCAAGGATTCCATCCGGGTCGCTGCCATTTACAACACGCGCGATGGTGCCACCCGAGGGCTGGTGAAGAATCGCCGTGTCCACCGGGTCGGTAACGTTGGTGACATCACCGATCGCATGTACGGTCGGATGCGGGACGTTTGGCGGAAGGCCTCTCGTCCCGAGCGTTGTCACTGTGGTGCCCCGAAGTTCGTAACCAAGAAGGGGAACCTGTGCTGCTCAGAAATCTGTTGGAAGTAGGAGAATAAATGAAGTGGACAACTTCGATATCCGGTCTGCTCAAAGAGGTCGAACTCAGGAAGAATCCCGTCATCGTACGCGTCAACAAGTTCGATGAGAAGTCTGTGAAAGAATTCCAGACCTCCATCGCCATGGCTCACAACACCGGCCAGAAGGTGATTCCCATTGTCATCGACTCTTACGGTGGTGAAGTGTATTCGTTGATGGCAATGATCAGTGCGATCAAGCACGCCGAGATTCCGATCGCAACGATCGTTGAGGGCAAGGCGATGTCGTGTGGTGCGATCCTGTTCTCTTTCGGTGAAGAGGGAATGCGTTTCATGGATCCGAACGCGACGGTGATGATTCACGACGTGTCATCGGGTCAGCTCGGGAAGGTCGAGGAAGTGAAGGCCAGCGCTGCCGAAACGGAGCGCCTGAACAAGGTTGTCTACAAGATGATGGCTCAAAACTGTGGGAAGAAAGACGACTACTTCATCAAGCTCGTTGACAAGAAGAAACATGCAGACTGGTTCCTGGACGCCACCGAGTGTAAGAAGCACAATCTTGCGAACCAGCTTAGGGTTCCAAAACTTAACATCACCATCGATGTTAACATCGATTTTGAGTAGGGGTGAATCATGAAGAAGGGTGACTACGTTTTTGTTGTGCGGCCTCAGGTCATGTCCGGTGATAAGCGTCCTTCGCTTGCAAGGGTCTTGCACATCGATGAGGATAAGACTGTAGTGGAATCAACGTATCGTCTGACATACGGGCTGCCAGGAACTCACGATTATTCACGGTGGATCGTACCCACCAGGCAATGCATCGTTGTGAAGGAGGATGTCCTTAGACACGCCACAGACAAGCACACAATCAACGAGGCAACGCTTGAGGAGAACGACCTGGTGATGTGGATCGATGATGGTAACAACATTATCGAAGGTATCGTTATTAGTACTACGCCGAAGACAGTGGAGATTCTTGAAAACGGCTCGCTCAAGGTCAAGCGCAAGAAGAAGGACTTGGTTGCAAAGCTCTGAGGTGTTTTGTGGAGCTTTGGTAAGATTGAAACTGTTTTTAGTGACTACCCTCGAGTGCTTCAATCCAAGGATTCAAAGTGATACTTATCAGTATGAATACATTAGGAGACACTCATGGTTGTTACATTCGATTTCGACGATACGTTGACAAGGCAGAGGCTCGATGATGATTACGGTATCAGGTACATGGGCCCAAATCAGTCAACAATAGCACGACTCAAGGAGCACGTTAGAGACAACAATGTCG